>Ga0208381_1000022_pt1 | contig 67378 bp, 103 predicted proteins | sample CryBogCBE13Jul09_FD_184572 | JGI IMG/M metagenome (GOLD analysis project Ga0208381, IMG submission 184572) | Freshwater microbial communities from Crystal Bog, Wisconsin, USA - CBE13Jul09 (SPAdes) (version 2) | ecosystem: Environmental > Aquatic > Freshwater > Lake | place: Crystal Bog...
AATTCCAGCGGTAACACGATCTTTACCATCAGTAAGGTCATAGGGGCCAGTGTCTTGACGATCTCCTCTTAGAATATCACCGTGGACTTCAGGAGTACCAGTTCCATGCTCTTCACCATACTCTCTTCTGGGTAAATTGTTACTGTTACTCTTAATATCAAAGAGCTTTTGCTCGGCACTAACCTGAGGCGGTTGCTTATAGAACTTGGCCTGGTCATAACCGTGGAAGTAGTCATCACTTAGAAGAGCAAGGTCTTCATCTAGCGGCTTACCATCAAGACCATCCATATAGCCTCGGTAGTATAGTTCACTATCACTAGCTGTCTTATTAAAGAGATTTAGATAATCATCTACACTAGCCAGTACGGTCTCACGTGGAGCTTCCTTGATAATGTTTTCTTCATTCACTTCGGGATCCTCTGCTAGATCTGAAGCCACTAGAGTAAAGTGGCTTATATTTTTCTTGGGGATAAATTCACCATCTACTTCAGTATAGTCTACATGACCTTCTGCATCTGGGCAGTCGGGGAAACCACAATGTGCAGTATGTACATGACCAATTACTCCAACCAGCTTGGCTAGACTACCGGGATTGGGTGCACTAGTTTCCGCTCTTGCTTCTCCGGGTTCTTTTGTGGGATCAGTATGACCCAAACCAGTAGGAGCAGTAACTTCAGTGGCATTTTCATCCTGATTGCTCATATCAGCAAACTTTACACGAGCGACAGTGCTGCCTGGCAGGTTGCCTTCTTCTACCGCTTCCTCATCTGACTTAGCCAGTTGGTCATGGTTAGTAGTAGGCATATTAGCCTGCCTATAACGCTCTGCAAAGTTACTCATCATATACCTAGTTAGAAAACCCGTGAATTACATTTATTCTTCATCGTCGGCTTCATATGAAGATGTCTCTTGACCCAAAGATCCTTCACTATCATCAAAATCACTATTGTCGCCATTATCATCAGCGGTAACTACCCAGCTACTAATAACTCCAAGAGGCCCAGAGTGTTGCTCGTGTTGCATAGACTTATGCTCTGCCTTTTTAGCAGCACAGTCTTCATCACTAGTGCAGGGTTCTTGACCCATACTACGGTGCCAATCATCATGGCCCTTGTCATGTCTGAGAATTTCCGCTAGGCTTTCTCCGGTCCCCATAAAATTACTGCTATTTTCGTGGCCCCAAGAAGTAGTGGGCTGTAGAGAGTTCTGGTTTGACTGGCAACCCTCACCTGGAGAGCACATAGGCTGCCCATTTACCATTACACTGCACTTCATCCCGCAGTTTCCACAAAGTAGAGATTCTAGAGCCTCCACCAATTGCATTAGTGGATTACTAGCCCTTTTACTAGAAAAGACTGGAGTCTGTCCACTACCGGCATTAGAGGGAACAATGAGACTAGGAGCATGCCCACAATCGGGTCCATGAATGTGCTGCCCTTGAGGAACACCATGTGAACAACCGGGTCCACACTTGTGTACTTTTTGCTCAACAGGACTATCAAACATCATTGCTGGAGCTCTTACACCAACAGTTTGGGCCCAATTGGTCATAAAATTATTAACACCATTAATTAATGGCTGATTTATAGTTTTACGCTCGGTGTAGTCTGCCGTCTCTTCATGATTGTGTTCAGCGGTAACAATACTAGCGGTAGGCATTCTTTGCTGTCTTACCTGCTCGAATTTTCCGCCACTAGGACCGAGAACTCTCAATCTTTCAGAGGCATTAAGTAGAGCGGTAGTCCATTGGTTACCCTTACAGGTTGCACAGACCTTACCGTCAGAAGTATTAATTAACTTGGGCTTCTTAGAGGCCTTAAAGTCCGGGTGTTCGGGATTACAACCGGGGCAGGGAATGTAGGACTTTAGTTCCGGACTATTGCCGGCTTCTCGGGCCTCTTCTAGTAGCTCTTCAAATCTCTTGGGAAGTGTCATTATAGTTTCTCAATATCTGCTAGTAGTTCAGCCAAACGAAGTTGACCGTACTGACCTCTAGTTACAATTTCCGGGGTAATAATTGCCCAGCTCTCATCCATATAGCTTCTAAGCCAATTATAGTCAATTGCCTGGATCTGGCCCCAAGTTACAGCATAAAAGTATTGCTCGTCATAACCGACAAGAATAATGCAGTGGCCTCCGATAATATTATTATCAGCGGGAGTATTGGTTAGAGTCCAGGGTTGGTGTAGAGCGAATTGTTGCTCACAAGGGGCAGGAACTCGAATGCCGATGTAGGCTAGACCATAACTGGCGATTACACTCTTTAGTTCATCGAAGTCAGCGTGGTCAGTAGGAGCAAAGGCCGCTATCTTACTGCCAAAGAGGTCATTAGATTTCCAATAGGCCAAGAGGTCGGCTTCTACAGCCCCCGCATCTTGTCCCTTCGTATAAGATAGGTATGTGTTGACCACATCGGATTCAGAGGGGAAGGATTCAGTAAGTCCGAGTACAGTAGCGTTAGCCATTCGGGCGTGAACAATACCAGCAAAAGTGCAATCCCCATATTTATCATTCCCTAGCATTCCCCAGTCGGCCACTACAGGGCTAGTGACCTTTTCAGGAGCCTTGGGCAAAGGATTACTCTGGTAGAAGGCCAGCATGTGGAGCCCGTCAGGACGAGCTGGTGCTAGCTTACCGAGTTTGCCAAAGATTCTGTCAGACATATCTACTCCAATAGTGTTCTACCACTATTTTGAGACACTACTGAAAATACATTTGTTCTATTTTCCGTAGTCTAGGTACTACACGCTCTCTTACCACTCGGTCCCAGTTATACTCTTCTGATACAACTGTAGACTGTGCAAACGCTTGCTCTCTATAAACCGAATAATTGTCATACATCTCTCGCATTTGTGCAGCTATAGAGTCAACAGTAGTCAAAAACACTTGACCCTCTAACTGAGTTGCCTGACTCTTGATATATTCGGGAGTGTCTACTAGTTCACTATCCAAACGTAGAGCGATAAAGTCTTTGTAGTCGGCCCATTCCCAAGTGGAGATTACCGGCATACCGGTGGCCATTGCCTCTAAGGGCATCATACCCCCACCACAGGCTGTACTAGGATAAACCAAGCAATGGGCTGTATATAGTAGATCTCGATATTGCTGATTACTAAATTCTTCCCCGACAACTAGAACATTATCGTAGAGATTGACTCCTGGAATACTGGTATTACCATAACTCTTAAAAATCAAATATACATTTGGGTTGTCTTCAAACTCTCTAAGGAAGGCTTCAAGAACCAGACGACCGTTCTTTCTAGGAGTGGGTTCTCCAGTGTGAAGAAAGTAAAAAATGCCGCCCGTACTTCTCTCTATGGGAGTAAATACTTCAGAAATACAAGTGGGTACTACCAAGCTGGATTCTGTAGTATATTTATCAAAACATTCAGCAATCCAGTCGGACATAGTCCAAATTTCATCCATTTGCTTGACATTATGTTCCCAGAACTCGTTTAATTCACTACTCTCGTGGGTAGTAAAACCGATATTGTATCTACCATTTTCTCTATGTAGAAAACTGGGGTCATCAATTTGCAGTCGAACTGGAGCATTTGGGTCATTGATCTTGATGTCAATACCCGCTCTTTTTATGGCGTGGTAGATCTGATTGGCCACTCGACCATAACCTACACTTTCACTCTCGAAGTGGTGAGGACTTCGAACGGGAACTCCCTCAAAAGAGATCTTCATTAAATGCTCTCTACAATCGTTCTTAACCAGTTCATATCCTTTGCAGTAACAAAGTGACTATTACCGATATAGACTCCATTATCGTTTAGTAGGTCGGCATTGGAGTTCTTTCTAGGAGTTCCAAAATCATATCCCCTAAGAAACGGTTGTCGGAGTAAGTTTCCCCCTACAATCGGTCGGTACTCTATTCCGGCATTCTTAAAGGCCGACTTCATCTTGAGCATAATCTCTCGAGTATGACAGATAAACGGAAAAGCAAAGTTACTGTTGTAGGGAGTATAGTAAATGGGCTCGAACTTGTCCAAATGGTCTTTGACAATTTCTGTAAACTCGTAGAAATTGTTCTTACGAATATTAATGGCATCATCCAGCCGAGTGATCTGACTTAACCCTAGGACAGCATTAAGTTCTGTACTTCTAAAATTATAGCCGTCAGTTACAAACAAAAACTGAGGGTCAATATCTGGGTACATATTGGCCCAATAGTCACTTCTAACGCTCTCTCGAGCCAATCCATGACTTCTCTTCATTTTCATAAGATCATAGAGTTCGGAGTCATTGGTAGTAATCACTCCACCCTCAATGGTGGTCATATGATGTCCAAAATAGAAACTAAAACTGGCTGCCACACTATTAGAGCCCACTCGGCCATACTTATCTAGACAACCATGACTTTCACAGACATCATCTAGAACAATTGCATCTGGAAACATCTCTTGATAGAGAGAATTCTCAGCCGGAAAACCCAAAAGGTGAGTGACGTGAATGACGGCAATATCCGGATGAACCTTTTTGATCTCTTTAAGGTGCTCTAGATCAAAACTAAAGTTCTTGAGATTGATGTCACAGAAAATAGGCTCAAAACCCAACTGGATAAATGGACTTACTGAGGTCACCCAAGTACAGGCCGGAAGAAGCACTTTACTACCACGAGGTAGCCGGTACTTTTCCATGATGGCGGCAACAATCAAAAAGTTTGCCGTACTACCACTACTGACCATTAGAGCGTAATCGGAACCAATCCAGTTGGCCCAAGCTTGCTCAAATCGCTTTACCTCTCGACCGTTAGTGTATCGGTCACTATTGAGAATAAAGTTCACTAACTCCAGTCGGTCTTCTGGAGTAATGGCATCTTTCATAAGAGGCCACTTGATTAAATTGTCGGTCATTACCTTTTTATTCTTCTTCTTCATCCTGCTCTAGTGAAGCAATAATGTCTTCTATGCTACTAACATAGCCGACAACGGGTGTAATCTCGTCCTGCTCTTCACCAGTATAGTCGATGTCTACATAAATCTCAAAATATTCGGCAAGAATATTTGCAAACTCAAAAATGTCAATATCGAGTTCATAACGAATTCGATAGCCATTTCCGGTTCCAGCGTCATTTAACACTAGTTTATAGTCTTTGGGGAATTCTCTAAGTTTTTGAGGTGAATCTGGTGTTTTCAACTGAAAATTCCTTGTCAACTCCTGAAAATTGAACTTTTTTGATGGGTTTTCATTGTTTTTACCCAGTTTTTCATTATTTGTGGAGTTATTTTCGGTGTTTTTACAGGTACAATTACCGTCTTTATTGCAGCCTTTTTCACACATATTTACCTTCTTTTAGAAAGATTATTCCAATATTTATTATATGTGTTGGCGCTCGGTACAAATCAACCCTAAAGTTATAATTCTTATCGAGGACCAGCACCCGTACCGTATGGAGTTGCTGAAGGTACATCTGTAACCAGTGAACTAGAAGTGCTAGCTGCTGGCTTACCTCTACGGGCCATACCGAGAACATGCTTGATTAGGTCACGACCACCACTACTTCGGGCCCACATATCACAAGGGTGAAAGCCAAAGTAGTTCTTGGCAACCTCTCGTACATCCGGATCTGAGTGATTTAGTAGTTCGGCATGTAGACTTCGGTCAGTAACACTATCTAGACCTTCACCACCCAGTCTGGTTGCATGGTAAGGGCAGGTACAGAAGTGGCCTCTAAAGCCTCCAGTGACATGTTCGTGTGCCGCTCTTGCTTCTTGAGGACTCTCTCCTGGAATAACACTACCCAAGAATCGTGCATGCTGCCCAACTCTACCCAGCACATTACCCAAAACCTTGGAAAAATATCCCGGCTTTCCACCATCAAGGTCATGCCACTCAGAAACATCTGTGTATGGTGTTCCATCACTACGCATTCTGGGAGTACCATCTGGATTCATTCTTGGAGTAGAAGTCTTGGCAGTTCCCTGGATAAGATTGTGAACACCCTTCATGGCTCTACTATAGAGCTTTTCTGGGTCAGCGGTGGGATCAGCTACTGCCTTCTTCATAGCAGCAGTAAGTGCTAGCTTTCTATAGACCTTACCTTCACCGATCAGTCTCATTGGGTCATCATTGTCTGCACCACCGAGAGTGGGTCCAGTACCATCTGTACCAATACGAGTTTGAGTATTTCTCAGTAGGCTTAGCAAAGGGTGTCTGGTTCTACCGGTACTAACACCCGACTGCTCAAAGTGACGACCTTGGTCACCCTTAAAGCCGTACATAAGTCTGTTGGCATACTGACCGAGGGTGGTTCCGATCAGTCTTTGATCCGCTAGAGTGCCACCCGTACGGTCTTCCTGCCACTCACCGGTGTCCGGATGACGAGTTAGGCCCAATGTCTTGACCATGGGGTCATCATCAGAGATCTCTTCACCACGGAACTTCTTTAGAGCGATGTAGTGCTTACCGGCTTTTGGAATTGCCTCGAAACGATTAAAGTTTTCCGGGCGGTTAATCAGCATCTTGTTACTAGAAGTGACCTGGTAGTGTGGAAAGTGATCTTCGACAATGTCATTCCAGCCATAAACCATTTTCTGACCCGTAGCAATGGTTTGATCGTGCTTGTTATCACGAATCTCTCCAATGGCCTTAGTAAAGCCATCATCCAAACCAGTGGTACTGTTTCGGGTAATGTGGTTCCATTCGTTGTGGGTAGGTACACGACCCAAGTGCTCTACAGTACGAACTGCCAAGCGTTCGTTATCATCTTTAATTTCACCAGTATCAACAGAACGAATGACACGAGTGTCTTTGCTCTCACCCCAGTCACGAAGTGGAACAGTTTCATCGAACGGATTCTCGACCATTACACGCTTGCCGGAAATGAGATCTGAACGCTTTCTCCAACGACTGCCCATACCGATCGGCTTGGGAGACCCAGCAGGCGGTAGATGTCGCCCCAGTCCTGGGGGCGGAGTAGCACCGCCAGAGGGAGGAGTAGTCCCACCAGCAGGAGGCGGAGTAGTACCAGTAGAGGCAAAAGGATCAGAAGTGCCAGAGGCAGGAGGTGGAGTAGGGGCACTCTTGGCACGAGTTGCCTTGGGGAAAGCTGTTCCCGGGAAGTAGGTCTTCTCGATACGAGCCCATGGACTCTTGGGAATGCTTCGACCGATGGAGTCTGTCCCGACCGTTCTAGTGTGTATTTCTTCACTAAGACCGGCATCCGGTACACGTCCCTTTAATACGTGTCCGATTGCAGTAGATGGAGAGAATGCACCACTGGTAATGTGAGCCCATTCACCCACTGTCGGTCTACGACCCAGACGTGAAAGAGAATCAATCATGGGCTGGTCTTCATAGCTCGGAGTGTGGGACTCATTGGGCATTATTGGCTCTACTCGAGTGCCCACTGGAGTCTGAACCGAGAACGGAACGATCTTTTGCTCACGCTCTTGTCGAGCTTCTGCAAAACTATCTTTCTTGAGCTTCATAAGCTCGCTAATGCGATTGCGCTCTGGACTGCCCTTGGGAAAGTTTTGCTCTGTACCACTAGGGCCCATGTGCTGACCGAGTAGAGTGTCTAGCTCGTTCTCGTGCTCGGGTGTAAACTCTGTTGCTGCATATCGTGAGTTAAAGTGTCTCATGACGTCTCCTTGGTGTTATAAAAGGGGCCCCGCTCGAAAGGGTGAAATATTTTTTTTGGCTCATCTCGCAAATGATCCTGCAAATGATCCTGCAAATGATCCTGCAAATGATCTTGAGTCTAACGTTCACGTCGATAACGTTCGCTCCAGTGGCCTACACGACGTCTGGTACGAATGTCAATAACCGGTGCTAGGGGTTTCTCGCGTAGTGTTCTTTCGTGCTGGTCCAAGAGGTCCAATGCATGGTCTCGACATAATGCACCTGACTGAAAGGGAACATAGCCGGGAGTGGCACATCCGTCGATCATACACTGTTCCATATATACCACTGTAGTAGAGCCGAGAGATTACATTAAAGCCTTTTCCGTTAGGCCGCGGGCCCCAGGCCCCCTGACACACTGTTCTACCTGCCTCTCATCGGCCCCTCTCACGACCCCCGAACCGTAGTGTTCCGAAAACACCCGCCCCCGTTCGCAAATTTTTTCTCGACACCCTGTCATATGGCCCTGTCATATGGGAGTCCCACGGGTTCCCGCCGCTCTTGTGCATACGGGGTGTATAATCCCTGGTGGCGAATGTCACGCTCCCGCTCGTGGTTTTAGAAAGCTTACATTGGCTCACTTAAGTGAGCAGAGTTGTTCTTATGAACTTCTCTTGACCTCCCATGAAAGGGGAACAATAATGAAAAATCCCACACCTCCAAGTGTTCAGGTGAAGGCCCAGGCAGCTGGTATTGATGTCTTGGCCCACCTGATCAAGGTGGATGAGGTCCCAGCAGTTGGGGTCAGTGGCTACTGGTTGGACTCGCGTCCAGCTGTTGCTGACCACGAATGCCGCATCGCAGGCATCATCCCAACTCCCAAGGGCAACAGCCAGGTGTACCTCATGCAGTGGCGCAAGCTGGATGACTCAGGTCGTCCGGCAGGTGACTGGTTCCAGACCAAGACCCAGTACAGCTTCAAGCAGCTGGACAAGCACGTCTTCACCATGGACTCTTTCCAGCAATTGGTCGTGCTGCTGAACCGGTAATCTCGGCAGCAACCGCATGGGGTGGCCGCTCACGCGGTCACTTCATGTCTATGTCTCAAAGACATACAATGGGTCATCAGCCCGTCGTGTACGCTGATCTGATGCTGTCTCTCATGATCATGGTCCATCCATGCTCCATGTCCGATGGCATACCGGTGGACCCTCACGAGCATGTCATGGCTCCGTACAGGATCATGGCATGGCCGTAGTGCACCAGGCACTATGGGTACCCCACACCCACGTGGGAAATAAGGATAACATCATGCAGGAATTCCTGAAGGCCCTCGTGGCCGTACAGGCTCAGAGCACCAATGTGGCCAAGGCCATGGGTGCTGAAGCATGGACCTCACTGGTCACTACACACGCGGCTCAGGCCATGCCCAAGCGTGGCGTGTGGAATGGCAGCGACGGCACCATCTATGTCTTTGAGGTTGAAAGCTCAACGGTGTGGAACTGGTGGTCACTCAACGCTCGTACCAGTGAAGTGGCACGCGTGATTCGCCGTGATGGTGAACTGGACACTCGTCCGGCAGCACCCAATCGCCGTGCGTATGCATCTGGTCACGTCTTTGTCTGCGAAATGTCCATCATCAATGACATCGACCGGCAACTGGGCACCACGTTCATGGTCAGCTGCTTGAAGGCATTGACCCCGGCCAACTAGTCACTGGCCCTGCAGTCGGCCCATGGGATGTCTCACGACGTCTCATGTGGCTCCACGTGTTCTACAACGGGCACATACACGGAGAGATGCATGGTAGCATTGCATTATACAGTGTTACATGTAGTCATATACACCATCGACATCCATGGCTTTCACACGTCCACGGGTACGGGCGTCCATTCGTGGGTTGTATGGTGTATGTTGGCCATTGAGTCACACATATGTACCCCCCCCATCACATATGCCAGTGGCCGGGAGACATTAACCCCTTTCACTCCCAGAAGTCATGGTCAACATACACCATAGGACACACGGGTGGTCCTGGGTCAACCAAACTCACCCAGAAAATGAGGAGATACATGAAGCGTAAGGTTCATTCACCACGCCCGGGTACCAAGCAATGGTATGAAGTGGTGTTGGGTGACTACTGGAAGGACATGGACTCAGCGTGTGAGGTCGATCGTGATCTTGCTCGTTCCATCTCCAACCGTTTCCCCATACACACAGTCTGCCAAGGCTACAAGCGTTCAATGCGCGGTGAGTATGTTCACAGTCCATTCAAGTCCTTTGATTGGGATGTGAACCCATTCGCCAAGCGTTACTCCAGCAAGTGGGAGCGCCGTGTTAACAAGCACCGTGTGCTCACTGAACAGCTTGATGACGCTTTTGGTACCGACGACTGATTTGAGCCATGGGATTCTCAACCAGAATCTCATGGTGCGATGTGGAAAGACCACATTACAATAGAGTGCTTGTTCCTCACTCTATTGAGCCCATGGCAGTCATTACAGATTGTTATGGGTGCGATGCACACCAGGTGTATCCGGTCAGTCACTACCGCATAGTGGCACAATACAAAAGGAGCAAATCATGAGTGCTACACTCTTGAAGAGCCACTGTCAGCACTGGTCGTTTGGAGGTGTGAAGACGTCAAATCCGTTCTCACTCATTCCAGACCAGCGTCACATCCACCTGCTTGAGTTGGCTTTGCCAGCTCAGTCAGAGTCACTTCCATCCACTTTTGGTGTCTTCACTCTTGAGGACGGCCAGAATGACGACTGGTGGGACTTCGACATTGCCAAGTGCCTGGAGTTCACCACTCTGGAGTCAGCAAATGAACAGTTTGCCAGCATGCAGATTGCTTTGAAGCAGTTGCAGCTGACCAGCATCAACAGCTGCTCTCTTGGGTTCTGCAAGTCCGAGTCATTCTTGGAGTCAATGAAGAACATTGACGTCTTCGCAGAGCTGGAGTACGTGATCCCAGAGATCACTCGCTGGCACTAGCCAACCCCATCCCCCAACCCCACTGTGGGTCATTCTCACGAATGGCTCATAGTGCCATGCACTCAAATGGGTGCAGTAGTAACAAAGGAGAAAACATGTCCTTGATGAGGTATATGTTACTTCAGCAACATAGGAGCAATCTTGTGTGGCATGGTAACTTCAGCTTCATTAAAGATGCCAAGGAAGCAGCTGAGATTCAGCGTGCTAGTGGACGTACTTCCAAATCACCAAAGGAAAAAGCATTGGTGTGGGAGTATGCTGACTACAACCTAGTGCCTTTCCAAACTGATGGTGAGGCTTGGGCTGTTTGGGATTCCACTTGCACTAGTCACTGGATCATCCTTGGTGTGTATGGTTCCAAAACATACTATGCAGAACGTGAACAGATTCTCATGCAAAGTCGCATTCATAATCTAGTCAATGAGCTGCGGGACCAGTTTGACGCCACCAAGTAATTGGTGAGCTATGGGGTGTTGTAACCGACATTCCATAGTGCTATGTACACAAGGTACATACGGGTAGCCACTCCGACAATGTGGACAATACAAGGGAGGTCAAGACCAATGAAGATCAACGGTCTCGACATCACGGCAGCTGGAAGCGGTGTTGCATCTATTGCAGCACTTGCCAACCAGAAGGGCATCAACCTCAACAGCACCTTGAAGAAGCTGTCGGAGATCAACACAGGCGACATTGCCTTCTGGTTGGACACCGACACCATCAAGGAACAGGCAGGCCAGATCCCAGAGCGCAAGGTCAAGAAGCCTGAAGTGGCACGCTTGGTTCGCACGGAGAGCACTGCTCGTACTGTGCAGCTGGTGCTGAACTTTGGCTTCCTGAACATTGAGTCTGGTGAGATCACCTACCACCGTGAGGCTGATGGCACCCTCAAGACGTACAAGCGCAGCTCAACCATTGCAGTTGACCGCTTGCGTGACTTTGCACAGAGCCTCAAGGTTCTGCGTGAGGTGTACGGCACTGAGGTTGCTGAAGCAACTGAGGACAACTCCACCATTGGTGAGGTTGCCGAAGTGCTTGATGCCGCAATCTCAACTGTGAACAGTCTCACTGAGGCTGAAGCAGTTCAGGCTGCCAGTCACCTGCTGTAGGTGACAGCCATGGTGTGTCCTAACGGATGCACCATGGTGCCATGCACTAGATTAGTGTAGTTGAAGGGAGTAACATGACTCACAAAGAAGCATTGGATCGTTTGCTTTCACTCACAAGGGCCATTTGGTGTACTGAGAGTGAATCCTACCTGTTCATGTTCTACACTCACCAAGGCCAGATGGTTGAGATGAGTGCACGTTCTCGTGGACACTATCTGAGCAATCCACATGTTTTGGACTTTGAGATTGTTTCATTGAAGCCTACATGGACCTGTGAATCCAATCTTGATATCCTGGCTGTATTGCAATAAACTGTATGGTGAGGTTTAACTGACTTCACCATACGCCATGCACTAAGTTGGTGCAGTAGCAAAAAGGAGACAACATGGCAGTCAAGACACGTAAGAAGCGTGATCCCAAGGCCCACCCAGCAAAGAAGACGCCACCACCTGGTGTACAGAAGCACGGTGAACAGTTTGAGAAGCACGGCAAAGCATTCCAGGCCAAAAACCAGGACCGCAAGACGTTCTTCACCAACTCCACCGACAAGCAAAAGTATGCTGCACGTGCCATGCGTCGTCTGGTGAACGGTGCCTTTGGCCGTGAACTCAAGAAGGAAACCAAGAACTTCATGTCCATTGGTACTTCAGGCAAGCTGGTTGACTAGCTAGCCACCCCATGGTGACTTTTAACGAAGTCACCATGGGACTCCTCAGAAATGAGGTAGAAAGGAGCATGGTACATGAGTACACTGCGAAAGTTGTGTATTCTGTCTACTGTTGCTGTTGGAGCTGTTGCTCTACTACATGGGCCCAGTAATGAGCCCAAGTATGTGAGTCTTCATACTCCAAGGTTACCAGCACCTGCTTTCCAATTGCAGTATGTCACTAAGTCCAACTTACAAGCTTATGTGATGTCCCAGCCATTGGTGGTGCCTAAGACACTGCAGCAATGGAATACAGAAGCACATGACCCAACAGCCACATGGCCCGATGCAACTGACCCGTTGCTCAAATTGCCGATCAAAGTGCAGGCTGCTTTTGCTTGTATTAGGTGGCATGAGAGCAGGAATCACTTGCACTCACTTGAAGTTCATAGTGGTGCTGGTGGTTGGTATCAGTTTATCCCATACATATGGAGTTATGCTAGGGCGCATATACCAGGGCTACCTGAACAACCCCAAGTGGCTTCTGGTGACCAACAGTCACGTGTGGCCATTTGGTACTATCACCGCAATGGTGGGTTTGTTCCCGAATGGGATGCTGACTCAAGTTGTTGGTAATAGGACATGGTGTGGATCTAACGGTCTACACCATGCTCTACTTGCAAGGCGCAAGTGCAATGAGGGAGGTCAGAAATGACTGATGTCAACAAAGTAACCTGGAATGGTGAACGTTGGTATGGTGACCCTAAATGGTCATCCTCACGTGGTAAGCCAGGAACTCTCCTGTTTGAGATGGCTTTTACACTTGAGGGTGATGTTTATAGGCCAGGACATTCAACACCAGCTCGTCTGTTGATGAGGGTTCCTGAGGAAGGCAAAACCAAAGCAAACAAGTTGTTTGGTGAGGTTTACTTTCCCACCACCAAAGAGGCCAAGCGTGAACTGAACAAGTTGTGGAGGGTTGCACAAAACTCTGCAATGAGTCCAGAAAATGCTGCTGAATGGTTGAAGGTACAGTTGGGTACTCTCAATAACCCCAATTGTCCCCCAACTCCTCCAGGACGTAGTAATCCAGGTCATGGCTATGGCAGGCATAGCAGTTGGAATTGTGATGCTTGTGCACCACTAGTTACAGCTGGTAAGCTTGCTTGGTCTTTGGCTAGTGGTAGTGAGAGTGGGTCAATTGGAGAAATTGACTACACTCCATTAGTATTAGCATGGCCTGAGTGATCACGAATTTTAGTTGATCACAAGGATAACAGATGTTAAACTATGTCTGTTATCCACTCCTCCTACCTGTGGGTGGACGGTTAGTTGCTACCGCATAGCAACACAATACAAGGGAGTTAAAGTGTCAAACCACACTTCAATTCAATCCATCAACCAGCTCCTTGCTGCTAAGGCTAAGGCCATCAGTGGAGTTGTCTTCAAGAAAGTGACACCAATCCAGGTGTTGCAGATCGCACAGATCCTGGAGGACAACACCATCCCTGTGGCTCCCAGCAACAAGGTCTCCACTGTCGAAGCCACCAAGGCCAAGACTCCAGTGAAGAAGGCTGTGTCTGTCAAGGCAAACAAGACCAAGAAGCGCATTCCGGTGGCCAAAGGTACTTGGAACACTGCTGTTGACTGGAACAAGTTGATGGACGGTGAAACTCACATTGTTGAGATTGGTCACATCACTGGTGCCAACTGGTCTGTCTTCCGACAGGCAGTATGGTCACGAGCTGAGAAGTCTGGCCTCAAGGCAACTGTGCGTCGAATCAGCAACAAGAGCGGCACTGTGCGCTTCTTCTTGCCTGAAACGGCAACCACCACCAACAACTAGTTGGTATACATACTGGATTCTTCACGGAGTCCAGTATGTACTGGGACCAAAGTGGTCATCCCGTCTCATGGACGTTAAACGTACACAAGGGAGAATATCATGAAGGAATTCATGGGTATGCCTATTCCAAAGTGCTATCAAATACTTGACAAGGTGTTTGAGGCCGGTATTGACCGTGTCATCCTGTACGGCCCCCCTGGGACCGGCAAGACGTACGCTGGTCTGACGAGCAACCTCAACGGACGTCCTGCGTTCCGCCTGGTTTGCACCGAGGACATGACCTCTGCCGATGTTTCTGGAGCTTTCATGCCTGACTCTTCTGGTGGTTTCCAGTGGATGGACGGTCTGGCTACACGTGCCTGGCGTTCTGGTGGTCGCTTGATCATTGACGAAGTGGACAAGGCTAGTGGTGACGTGTTTGCGTTGCTACTTACCTTCACTGACTCGGTGGCCTCTGCGTCCTATGACTTGCCTACGGGTGAGACTATCAAGCCTGCGCCTGGCTTCACTGTGGTTATGACTTCCAACATGGAGTCCCCTGATGAGCTGATGCCTGCTCTGAAGGACCGTTTCCCTGTGGCCCTCAAGGTCGATGCTGCCCACCCGGCTGCGTTGGTCCCGTTGGCTGAAGAGTTGCGGTTGGTTGCTGCTACTGTTGTAGCTGCTCCCAAGGGTCGACGTGCTAGTCTGCGTGCTTTCTACGCATTCCAGCAGTTGCGCTCTACTTTGGACATGGAAGAGGCTGCACACCTGGTCTTTGGTGAGGCTCTTGCTAAGAGCGTCATTGAGGCTGTCAAGGTTGGCACTCTCACCACTACGGCAACGCTGTAGTCATGGCTGAAAACGAACTCACTCCAGTGAAGGAGGTGATGCCTCTTCCCGAGGTCATCACCTCCTTCCGTGAGGACATTACTCCAGTTCAACAGTGGGAGGTCATTGGTAGTCCCAGTGCAACTCTCGGTGTGGGTAGTGACCTGATCAAGGGTACGATGACAGTTCCACTGTTTGACGACCCGGTCAGTACATTTGTCCGCAATCGTGAGTCTGTGAAGATTCGCATTATGCCGCCTGATGACCGTATCTTTGATGCGGTGGTTCTCAATCCTCCTCAGAGGAACAAGTACCACTCTCATCCAGAGGTGCAGGCTCACTTGTTGGCTGCTGCTGAAGACTTGCGGATTAATGTTGCTACTGCTGGTCTTAACTATGACCGATCATCCATCTCTGATGGCTCTGAGAAGGTCTTGGGACACCGACTGGCACAGGCTGGGACTCCTGAAGCGTATGAGTATGCACTAACTGAGGTGGTTAAGTTGGTTGGCACTAAAGCTGCTGACTCATTCATCTCAGGCATCCGTGCCGCCAAGCCACAATGGAGTAAGGCCCTGAAGAACATGCAGAAGGCTCTTCTCAAGCACAGTGACCTGTTAAAGGCCACTTCTGCTGAGTTGGGTGCAACTACTCCTTCTCGCTATGAGTACAAGGGCGAAATGGTCCAGTATCCAGTTGGGTTTGACTACTCAATTCGGTTAGCTGACATGCTCAATGCCTGGAGCTCAACTAGTGTGACTGCTGGGTATGAAGCACCTTCAGACGTCCGTGAAGCCATGCGTAAGAAATTGGCTGAGGAGGCCATGAACGCTGAGGATGAGTATGAAGAAGAAGATAATTCTGATTCTGATTCTGAGTGTGAATGTGGTGTCTGTGAGGACTGTGAGAGCAAGGCAGATGGTGATGAGGGCGACAAGCCCGGTAAGCCCAAGCCTGGTGAAACTGGTCCTCACGGCAAGCAAAAGCCTCCCAAGGTCAACACCAAGCGCCTTCCTGATGATTTTGAGTTCCAGACTGGTGAAACTTGGCAGTTTGCTGAGCTCAAAATTGATGAAAACATGCCTTTGACTCACGAGGTCAATGGTTACTTGCACCGTCGCAAGGTGGCTCATCAGTCCGGTAAGCGTGTGCTGTACCCCAGCCGTTTGCTTACTGACCCTCAGAAGCGTGTGTTTGGTGGTAAGATCAAGGTCAAGGGTGGTATTGTCGTGATCGACATTTCGGGTTCTATGAGCCTGACTAATGCCGACATCGAGTCCATCCTAACTGCTGCTCCGGCATCAGTGATCTTGGCTTATTCTCAGAGTGCTCGTAGTGAAGCCAATGCTTGGCTCTTAGCGTCTCGTGGACGTCGAGTTGATCCCAAGCACATTGGTGACATTGGTCGGTCAGGCAATGGTGTCGATGGGCCTGCTTTGGTATGGGCTATCAACAAGCGTAAGCATGGGGAGCCAATCTTCTGGATTAGCGATGGTGGTGTGACTTCCGCCGGTGAGGGCTTTAGTGAGCAATTGCTCGTTGACTGCGTGACCCTGGTCAAGAAGCACAAGATCATCTGTTACCCAGATGTCCCTACTGCCGTCAAGGCATTCAAGCGTGGGGTGCATCGGAGTGTTTATCACCCGAACATCCAGAACATCTTGATGACTGGACGTGCTCGAGGTCTTCGCTAGACCAACCCTCCAGGCAACTGTAACTGGTTGTCTGGAGGACTATGTACTTCAGTACATATAACTTTGTAGGTGGATAGAGTGTAACCTACCTGGGACAACTATGGTTACGACAGCGACGGAGCACCATAGCAAGAGACAACTTGTTAAACACCCAGTACACAGGGAAGTGTGTAAAAAATGCTTAGTCAGTCATCAAATACTGGCCCTCTGGTCCCATTGCGGGTCCATCATCCTAGAAGGTGGGACAGTTGACCTATACCAGATGGATGTGAGCCATGAAACCATTAGAGGTGGAATCCCTCATCATGGAACATTTGTTGGAAGAGCAGAAATCCAACAAATATCCCATATGCCTTCACATGGGGACATATGGGACCTGTACTATCCCAGACTCATATTGAGATGATAAGGGGATAAGACACCTACCATACAAGGAAGTGTATGGTGGTTCGCCGATGCCAGTGTGTAATAAATGAGGCATTGTCCTGTAAGTAACTAGTGAAAGGAGTCATTGCAGGCAATCACTAGAGCTCCCCATAGCTGATATGGGCAGTGGGTGTACGGCTGAACCGGTACAGACGTCATGGTGACGGTAAAAACCTTGAACCTCACCACATGGAGAAGCATGTGGCCCGTCCAGTTTGGGTTAGGCTGGCTAGTGTGTATAATCTGCGGATTATACAGTTCCCATATGCCTTCACACGGGGTCGTGTGGGAACCATGCAGTAGATTACTGCAGTAGTAACAAAGGAGCACCATGAAGCTATGGGTCACTTCTTATGTGAGGACTGATCTCCTCACTGGAGAAGAAAACACTGGTGGATTGACCGTTATCCAAGATCAGATGGGCATTTTTGAGAAAGTCAAGAGTGCACAAAAGTTCTTGGATGCTGTAATTGAGGACTACAAAATTCGTCCAGGTTTTCATCCCACTGTCTTTCGAGATGACTGGGTGAGTGTACCCGACAAAAAGGGTGACAAGGTCTACAGCAAGGTCATGATCCTTGAAGAAAGCATTGATGATCAGATTGTGGGTAGTCGACACTTTCAGTACATCATCAAGCGAGTCAAGGTCCAGTGACTTGTATGGGGTAACTCAACCGGTTGCCCCATACTCTATGCACAAATAGTGCAGAAGGTAGATGTTGCCTATACAACATACAAGGGAGAATCAAATGGCTGAAAAGGACCGTTTGCCTAGCTTGCGTGACTTGGGTTCATATGGAGATGTTCTTGTCCATATAGCCACTCGTCATGGTGAAGAAGGCAACTCTGTTGCTAATGATCGGGATCAAGCACCATTTGGTTGGCATGAAATGGTCGGCCACGCACCTGGTACTGAAACTGATCACGAGCACTATGGGGACCACGCTGAATCTGCTGCAGAAATGATGTCTTTGATCACTCGTTTGATTGGGGACAAGGATTTCCAGGCACAAGTGATGGCTGCCATAGAGGACCCAGCAATGCAAGATGAGTTGGCTGAAGCCTTGAAGTTTCTCGAGGACAACAACTAATCTTGACCATGGACTATCTCAACGGATAGTTCATGGTGCTCCTGCAGGTTGCAGGTGTATTAACAAGGGAGAGACAGTGTCAGAGAACATTGCCACCGAGATCAAGAAGGTTCTTGATCGTTCATTCAAGTTGTATGAGGAAACTACAAACTTTCACATCCTGCTTCTGAAGGAACTTCAGGAAAGCCAAAAGCGACTGGACAACTCCAAGGAGCTTTGGACCAGTGCCAAGGACACGGCACAGGCCTTCATTGATTCCGTCAACGAACACTCAGAAGAGTAGTTCCACTGTGGGTGAACTTAACGGTTCACCTGCAGTACCATGCATCATCAAAGTGATAGTGCAGTAGCAATAAGGGAGACAACATGTCGAACTTTCCAGAATTGGACTTGGACACCGAAACTGTTCTTCGTGGGCAGATGGGTGACTTCATTATGTCCGTTCATGGTGTTGGCAAGAAGCTAGGTGATGTGGCTGGAGCACTTATGATGCTCTCCATTGGCTGGGATGAATTTCCTGGTGATGAGGAGCAGCGCAAGGACTTCGTCCACAACTTGACTCACGCTATGTTGGAGGAGATGAGCAATCTGGCTGAAGCTTTCCAGAAGGCCCACATGGACCTGTTTGGTGAGGAGATGCCCCACGACCCCGGCTGTGAGCACCACCACGACAACGAGGACTAGGAATCCTCAACTGCAGATGGCCTTAACCGGTTGTCTGTAGTGCTCCTGCAGATTGCAGGTAACTTAACAAGGGAGAAATAATGGCTTTTGTAGCTAAAGGTCCATTTGGAGTCAAAGAGTTCATTGATGTAGTTCCTGGTAAGACAGAGGGTACAGCTGAGGTAACTATCACCTGTATTCACTGTGCCTGTGAATTTATCATGACTGTGGATGAAGGAGCACTTGAGGACTGGTCCCGTGGTGCCTATATCCAAGACTGCTTCCCACAGTTGGATAAGCATGAGCGTGAGTTGCTTATCTCAGGCACTTGCACTCCTTGCTGGGACAGTATCTTTGTCTTTGATGAAGATGATGAGGGTGATTTCTAATCCTTCAACTGTGGGTGATCTAACCGGCCACCTGCAGTACAACTCGCGGGAGTTAAAATGACCCAGCTGGCAACTGTAACTGCCTTGAACCCTACCATATGAGGAAGCATATGGCGGTGTGCCTGATGCCGGTGTATAATAAATGAAGGGCTAGTCATGGGGTGCCCATGTCGGTAGTGAACGGCCACGCGTTCACACCCCACATGCCTTCACACGGAGTTATGTGGGGTCTCCTGCGGATAGCAGGTTAAACAAGGGAGAAGATATGAGTAAGAAACTCAGGTGGACTGATGTCGGCGGTTGTGGTGGAAGTCGTTATGTTTCACAACGACAGGCTGATGTTCCAGTTGCACTTAGGTTCAACTATCATCCAGCAACCGATTGGTCCAATGCCAGTTTGAGCATTAGTGTTCTTAAGGCAGGCACTGTAGGTACCTATCTACACTTGGCTGGTCCATATGAATTTGATACTACTGAGCAGCTCATTGAGTATGCTCAAAAGTTCAATGACATTGTCCAGGATGAAGTCATGACTGAAGAAGAGCAAAAGGCATATGATGCCTACTTGGCAATTAAGAAGGCCAAAAAGGACAAGTCATTGGCTGATGCTCAATCTCTTATGGCTACAATTCCCCCAGTGACAATGTCTAGTGGGGCCAAACACAGTGCACACTTTGCTGCAGTAACTGCTGCAGCAACTCGGCCTCCTGTAAGTGGGTCTGTTGCTATTCCTGATCCATCTACAAAGTCTCTGGAGGCTTTGCTAAAGAAGGAACACGAAAAGCAGGATCAGGTTGTTGAAGAAGCCAAGAAGTTGGTGCTAAGGTGGCCAGAATGATCTTCGACAATACTACAAGCATTAGGTTTAACGTCACTCAGAGTGTCGAAGATGGCCCTTATGTAGTATGGATGAGGGATTCAGATTCTGGGAATCAAGTGATGGTTAGTGTCACTAATAGTCAAGATGAGGCCAAGTTTGTCCAAGAATGTTGGGAACGATGGACGGGTATGTGGCTTAATGTAGAAAACAAATACAATGAGCTTGCCCGTACCATTGACCCACTTCTAGCCATGGAACAAGCGTGGTTTAGTCATGGATCTAGTCAAGATGGCCAGTCCTGTGGTTCTGCATAGGATCACTAAAAAAGTTGATCTAGCAGTCAATGGATAAACTATACTATGTGTACCTAAAGAAAGTGTCACACAACTATCTACAAGGTGCAAATAGTAAGCCATATGTAGGTTTAACCGGCCTACATATGGACTCCCGCAAGGGTAACAACAAAGGAGAAATATATGTCAGAGCAACACGAGCACCACGATCACATTGAGCACAAAGACCCACTGGACATTGTGGAGCTTTTGGACCAATACGTGACGCCGGACACGGCTGTTCCACTCATCCTTACAGCACCAGATGTTCTCGTGCTCCTGCAGGCAATCAATGCCGGTGGGTACTTCATGAAGAAGATGCTGGATACTGAAGGCAAGAATTGGACTCCTGAAGAGGTTGAGCAGGAGATCCTCATTCTCATGGATTTGAAGCGTGTGTATGACGCTTTGTTCCAGAGCTTGGAGGATGCCATTAAGGATGGCAAAGCAGCTGCAGAAGCTCAATAAGGTTGGTGGGGTCCTCACGGGCTCCACCAACCACTCCCGTAAGGGTACAATAAGTAAAGGAGATGTAATGAGTAAGTCCATTAATGACTATGGCACCATCCTTGGTGCCGGATACCTCCAGAGTGTTGCTTACAGTGACCTCACCCAGGTGAAGGTTGGAGATATGGTGACTTTCCTTGATGCCCGTCACTTGGGTATCAAGAAGGGGTCTCCACGTTTCCACTACCGTGGTGAAGTCACCGAGATCAATGCTCTTTCGGCCAATCCAGTCAAGGTTCGTATGCAGAAGTTTGATCCTGCTACCGGCAAGAAGTTGGAGGACTCATTTATTGAGGAATCCCACCCGGTAGGACGTTGGGCTCCATACGACACGGTTGTTCGTGCTTTCCAGATGGCTCTGGCAGTTGCCGGCATCATCACTAGTGCGGAAATCGAATAACAATCAATTGGGTGTAGGTATGACTGTCTACACTCAATACTAACCTCCCTTGGTTAACTCCTGGGCATGAGTATAAAAGGCCTACACTAAGATCGATGGTTGCAACAGGTACACCGAGTGAGTTAAAGACGCCCGAACATGATGGGTCTCCGTAAGAGTCCAACGTCTGTCCTTAAGGGTCTTCCTTTCTGGCCTGACAGATGTGCTCACTGGTGTACCTGTTGGGATCCTCGATCCCCAAACAAAGGAGAAAAATGAAAGCAATTAAAGCTACCCCAGAAGGTCAGTTGGAGATTGTGGAGTTCACTACTGAAAATGCCCTTGAGGTACTTCAGGAGGCAGTTGGAGGTTTCTTTGATTGCATCAATCTGAAGCGGTGGGGAATGAGCATGTGGGTTCACGATGAAGGTAAGATTCTCAATCTGCCGTTCAATGTGTTCGCTTCTATGTTCTACGCCATGGAATTCAGTAGTTCAGATGATGTTATCCTTGGGGACGTGGTCTTTACCGGACTGCCCAACTCTGAGGGTTGCACTCAGGGACTTACAGACAAGGAAGTAGACAACTTGTTCCAGATCATCTCTGGGCGGAAGGGTAAATAGTATGAGTAAAACTGGAATTGCACTCAAGTTGGTCGGTGAGGACGGTGATGCCTTTAGTATTCTCGGACGTGCCCAAAAGGCACTAAGGAATGGGGGCTTGTCTGACCTCGTCAGTCAATACCACGATGAGGCCACTTCAGGTGACTATAATCACTTGTTGGTGACCACTATGGACTGGTTTGACTGTGACAGCAGTAAGGATGAAGAGTCTGATGAACTCTGGGGAGATGACGAAGAACTCTGCACCTCCTGTGACTGGAATCCTGCAGAAACTGAAGACGGTCTCTGCAATAGTTGTTATGATGAAGACAATGAGTGGTAAACTGTGGGTGGCCTAACCGGTCACTTGCAGTACTCCCGCAAGGGTAAACAAAGGAGATAAAATGGGTTATTATATCCGAATTACAGACTGTGATGCTGCACTTCCTGAATCAGCATTCGATGAGGCTTATGCTCGTTTGGTCGAGTTGAACTCTCACGATGAATGGAAGCGTGGTGGCGGTTGGTCTAACGGAGTCAAGAATGCAAAGTGGTTTTCCTGGATGCCTCAGGACTACCCGGACAAGTATGAGACTGTTAGTGAAATCCTTAGTGCACTAGGCTTTCAACTTACGGCCTATGATGGTGGTATTGCCATCCATGACTATAACGACAAGGTCGGCAGTGAGGATGTCTTTATCTGGTACATTAGTGACTTGTTTGAGGAAAACTCTTACATGGACTGGAAGGGTGAGGACGGTGAGGAATACCGCTGGGAGTTTGGTGGTGGTAAGAAGCTGACTCAGGCTGTTGGTAAGGTCGTTTGGTCCAAGCAAGAACCGTTTGAACCATTCGAATGGGAAAAGTTCCTGTTCTAAATCCACTGTTGTAGTAGTAAACCACATATGACTCTAACCGGTCATATGTGGTGCTCCCGTTAAGGGTAAACAAAGGAGATAAGATGGATCACAGTAATGAAGTAAAGGTCCATGTAGCCAAGAAGTTCATTGAGAATGTCACTCTCTATGGTTTGATGGTGGATAAGATCATTGAAGGTCTCAATCTATACATCGATCATGAAGGTATTAAGGACGGTGACTCTTTTTTTGCTGATGTACTAGTACGAGGAGTTGCTGCTCTTGAAGAACAGGCCAACAATCTCAATAGGGCTTTTCGTTATGCCAAAGACTTTTTGGATGTAGACACTAGTCACATTAGTTTGGAGTCAGAATATGGACTTTGATCACAATCGACCAATTCCGGCGTGTGAAGTAGTTACCATGCTGGAAAACATCGAGAGGTATCTATTGATCTATGAAGACCAAGAAGCTTGGGCTTACACCAAGATTCTAATCAAGGCAATCAAGGATGGTGAATACTAATGAACCAGAATGAACGTAATAAGTACCTGGCCAGCCCACAACATGGGTCTGGCTGGGTGCCTATTATTACACAACTGGACAGAGATCTAGCTCAACTAGACCCTGAATATAATATCTTACAAATCAAAGAAAAGTTTGGTGGACTAAGGTATTATTTTGCCACAGAAACTGAGTTCGGTCCAACTATGGATGCACTAGTACGCTGGGCTGAGTTATTCTCGGTATTCACTTGTGAAGAGTGTGGAGGTAATTCTGATGTAACTACCTCTGGGAGTGGCTGGATTAAAACTTTGTGCAATAGTTGTAGGATAGAGAGTTAGAATGAATGACCTATATTTGGCCAAAGACGGTAACTGGGGATTAGCAGATGGTTTATTGCAATTCTCTTCCAGTGAAATTCCAACTGATCTCTATGAACTCTTGCAGGAGGACCCTGAGGGAGCTTATAGTGAAATCTTGGACTGGATATTGGAAAATAAACTGAAGTAAAACTACCTCACATGATCTCAACCGGTCATGTGAGGTACTCCCGCAAGGGTAAAACAAAGGAGCAAAGATGAAATATCGTCTAATTGATATGACTAACTGTCGTGATCTTACTATCTTTACAGGTGATAAGATTTTTGAGAGTGAGTTGGATATTCATGAAGTAGCAAAGAGCTTGCTGATCGAACGTTTCCAGGAGATGTATGACAGCTGGAAGGCCACTGGGGAGAATGAAGACTTCTCTCCTGGTCATGAAGAGTTCCTTCAGGGCACTACTGAGTTCTATGAAACCGTTGAGATTAGTAGTACTTTCTGGGCTATCAACAATGGTGAGGAGTCAAGTAGGCTTTTGGTCCTAGAAAGTGACCCTGACTTCTATGAGACTCTGCCTTTAGATGTCTGGAAGCAGGAACCTCACTCTCAGTTGCTTCTGCAGTACTGGGAAGCCTATAGTGGATTTCCTAGCCCTACTGTAGTGGACTCGTTTGAGACTTTGACTGGAACTAATCCTTATGGGTCTGGTCTCTGGGAAAAGGGATTTAGTCCTGAAAAGGCACTCTTGGATGCTGGAATTATCAAGGAAGTGGTAGCATGAATCCGGTCATTCTAAAGGACCTGCAATAGCAATAGACTCAAGTGGATCTAACGGTTCACTTGAGTCACTCCCGCAAGGGTAAAACAAAAGGAGAAATAATGAATGAATTAACTGCTGAGCAGTATTTGCAGTTGGCCTATGAAGATCCCACTAATGACGGTGAGGTAAACTTTATTTGTACCAGCTGCAAGGAACCCATTAGCAACTATGATGGACTTGTCTCTCCATGCCACCCGGAAGAAGGGTTTGTGGAAGGCAGTGGCCATGGTGGTCTGTCTGGTATGCACATCTACTGTGTATATGACAGTCCAGGGTACAACTGCACTTGGGGTGGCCCAGTAGCTGAGTATGAACCTCAGTTGCTTTGCTGCCTCTGCCGTAAGAGTCCATTCTTGCAGTAGTGACAGTTCCATACAATCTCAACCGGTTGTATGGAACACTCCCGTAAGGGTAAACAAACAAAAGGAGATAAAATGAGTTTGGATTGGAATGCTGAAAAGGTTGAGGGGTTGGAAGAACTTCACAAGTTGGACCCATCCCAGGACTACAAGACAGCATACCTCTGCTTTGAACTTATGCGAGTAGGTGTCAATCGTATCACTGAGGACAACGTTGAAGACGTCTGGACTCGTATCGATATGATGCAGCGGTTAGAAGGACCTTTGTTCTACTACGGTGAAGACCGTACGGGTTATATCCGTGAGGACATTGTTCGTCGAATCGGTTACTCTACCAATGTCAGTAATGAGGACTTTGGTAAGGTTCTTGCTCGTAAGTACAAGCAGGAACTTGTTGACAATAAGCGTGTTAGTGCAAAGGAGTTGTTAGTATGACGTATACTATCCGATTTGGAACAGACGTAGAAGACCCAACTTTGCCTTCTGGCTATATGCGTAATGCATATGGCCAGGGGGTACGAGTGGACTTTTGCTGTCAAAATTCTGCCGATGGCTACGATTGTGGCTGTGGTGAAATGTATCAAGAGGAGGAATAGTAATGAATAACCCAAATGAAGTTAAAAAGTGTCCACGCTGTAAGCTGGACTACACTGGTTTTCCAGCTCTCTCAAGGCTGGATAATAAAACCGATATCTGTAGTTCATGTGGGATGGAAGAGGCTTTGCAGAATTTTGTGGGAATTGGTCTCACTAACTTTCTGGATTAAGTCCTAACTTCAGATGACCTTAACCGGTTGTCTGAAGTTCTACCGAAAGGTAAAAGGAGTTGATTCTCTCTCAAAAAGGATCTAAAATAAAGTAAGGAGGGTAGTGGGTCTTGGATTCTAAATTACAAGATGTAGTAAGAAAAATTGAAGCTCTACTAGATAGAGCTCAATCCACTAGCTTCCCTGAAGAGGCAGCATCATGTCAGGCTAAAGCTCAAGAGCTAATGACCAAGTATCAAGTAGAAGGTCATGAACTCTTTGGTAAGTCTCGTGATGGAGGTATAACTAGCCGTAATGTGCCCGTGAGCAATCCTTATTCTTTGGATAAGGCCACTCTCTTGCATGTTATAGCCAAGAATAACTTCTGCAGAATTCTTCGTTATGAAGGTTATGTGACTATATATGGTTACGATACTGATATTGAGTTGGTACTGGTCATGTTTAAGTCACTATTGATCGATATGGCCTCTAGTATGGCTCGTGAGCTATCTAAGGCCGGCAAGGTCAATACTACCTCCTGGAAGAAAAGTTTCTTTGCTGGGTATGCTAGTATGATCGGTACTCGTTTGGAGATTGCTCGTAGGAGTCAGATTCGTGAAGCCTTTAAGTCAGGCCACGATTCTTTTGCCTTGGTGATTAAGGACAAGGAGTCTCTAATCGTTGACTATTGGGAGAAGTTGCCTAAGAGCAAAGCTGCCCCAAGGTCATTAAGCTCCACTATGGGTTATGAGACCGGACGTGAGAGTGCCCGAAGTGCCGATATCGGGCAAACTAAAATTGGTGGACAGCAAACTCTGTCCGACTAACAAGGGAGTAATATGTCTGAGCAATATGTCAAGAAGATCAAGGACAATGCCAAGAGTCGTGACTTATACGGCAAGGTATTGAGCTTTGATGACTCTCGATATGAGGTCCAGTGGCAGATCAGTAAGAATCGAACCTTGACCGAATGGGTCGACCGCAATGACTGTGAAATAGTCGAAGTGGTTCCTGTAAAGATCAATAAGGTTCAGTTTCGAAAGTTGGCTAAGCAACTTCGTCCTGCCCGTGAGGGTTGGCAAAACTATGCTAACTGTGCTGGTGAAGACACTAGTGAGTTCGTTTATGGTGCTGATCACCCGACCGGACGACTTAGGGTCAAGCTATTGAACATCTGTCGAGACTGTGAAGTAAAAATCGTTTGTCGTCGTGAAGCCGTCCGACTAATGGAACAAGGTTGGTGGGGTGGAATGGACGAAGAAGAGCGTCGTGAATGGGCCGTCAAGGATCTATTCAGTTAAATCGCCGTGTGAAGGCAATGCACCTGGGCAAGTGTAGAAACTACCCACCTACCAAATGCTGTAATGGGTTGTCGGAGTTTTTATTCTCCTTTCGTTTACCCTTATCTTCGACAGCCCATTAGGGTATTTGGTACTCTACAATAGCAAAGGACATCGAATGGATGAATTAGAAAACCTATTTACTGGTGATGAGATGAACGAGATCTTATCAGACAGTGCCACTGAGGTTGGATTTAATGCCTTAGAGCAATTGATGGACTACTATGCAGAGATGCTAGTATACACAATCGGAAAAGTGGCTGAACTTACGGGTTCTAGTAGGGCAGAAGTTCGAATGAAATTTGAGGAAGAATTAGGCCTAGTGGGCAAAATGGAAGATGCCTATAAGAGACTTAATGCCAGTACAGAAACTATTAAGACTGTACTTGGGAGCCTGGGCTACTTGGGCTAGTTGGATTTAGAGCGGTATCCCAATCCATATGCTTGCCAAGCAACTTTAAGAAGTGGCTTTTAGGAGCAGTAGGATGGACATATTGTGCAAACATTTCGGCATAGTGTTCATGCCAGCTTCTTCTACCATATCCACAGTTGGCAGTTAGTGTCCTAACCTTATCATACCACTTTTCAGGGTCTGGGTTTCCACTCTGGATAGTTTCCACTCTGGCTCTGTGGTATTTCTTGGCAAAATCTTCGGCATCTGTTCTAGAGCCACGGTTAAATGGGTCAAACTCTGGATTATTCACGTAGGAGTGCCTATTACACAAGATTCCAGCAAGCTGGGAGACTGCTTGCTTATACTTGTGCATCTCACCATGTACATCATTGTCACGGGAACTAAACATATGCCCGAGTTCATGGTTAATGGTTGCCTTTACCTGCAGTGGATCAGTTTTAGGGTCAATAACACCTTCAGGGTGCCAAGTGGTTCTCCGTCCGGACTCTTGTACTTGTGAAAACTGAGAACTAAACGGGCCAGTGCCCATATTGATCATTCTGCTATTTGGTGAAAATCTATAGTAGCCGCCAATACTTGTATTAGTTCTATACTTTTCAGCTGAAGATGGGTCACGCCCAAAGTTCAAAGTTGTTCCACTGGTTACAGAGTCCAGATGTTGGAGTGCCGTACAAATATGCTCTCCATGCATACCAAAGTTCCAAGTATTATTCCACATACTTTTAACTCTACTGGCTCTTTCCGGGTCCTTACCGGTTCCACGATACATATCACTATGGTCTAAGACTATTGCATGATTGCCGGTAGTGGGGTTGTGAAGTAGGATAGAGTCCGGACGTCTCTGTCTTCTGGGGTCATTTACAGACTCCGGGTAGACCATCTGCTCTTGGCCTTCTCCATCAGTATAGGTCTGGCTTCTCGGGAACCACGCTCTTTTATTAGTAGGAGAGGAATAGATGCCCTTGATTTCCCAGCCTTCAGGAAGGTGTTGAGTTACCTCACGTATACTCTTACGAGTGACACTTCCTCCATAACGTTGAGACCAGGACATTACTTACGTCTCATGCGGTCCCAAAAGCCACTACTTTGAGTTGTGTTACCAGACTCACCGTTACTTTGATTAATGGAATGAACAATTTCGTCCATGTTAAGGCCATGAGTCTTCATAACACGATCACGGAAGATTCTAGCATTGTCTTTTTCACCTTCTTGTGCGCCCGGGTCTTCAGCCAGTCGGTGCATTTTGGTTGCTAGTTCTAGTGCTTCTTCACGCGTCTTGGGTGCTGCATAACGCAGTCTATATAGCTTATCCCATTCACTCATTGGATTAATCCTCTCACATATTTTTCTGCTTCATAATCTGCTGCTGCAGCAGTATGAATACCACCATGTCCTCTATGGTGAAATTCACATAGCCATACAAGGTTGTCAGCACTTTCTACCCAGGCTCCAACCGTACTAGGGTCACTAATACCCGGGTAGTCCACCTCCAACCACTTGAAATCTACTCCATTCTGGAGAGAAAACTCTACATGACTGTGGTGTAGTTCTAGTGTTTTGTCTAGAGAACACTCGCTAAAATCATTACGATGAGCGCCAACGGAACACTGAGCAGTATCTTTTGTTTTGTTTCTAAAGTGGTTGAAGTCTACGTAGTGAGGATCTGATTCTCGTTCAGGATGGGCTGGGTAGTGCACCGTATAGTGATGAGTGACATTTTGATCATGGCTTTCTACGGTCATAGCACTTCTCTTAACTTTTTCATCTCACTGGCATTACCTACAGCAATACGAATATAGCGATCAGTAAGTCCAACATTAGTATCACAGTTGCCCTGCTCCACAAGTATATTATGACTTTTGCACTTGTTTACAAAAGAGCTAGCTTTTTTGGTAGTGGAGAACCTAAGTAGAATGCAATTGATCTTTGAGGAGAGAACCTCTATACCCTTATCTCTAAAGTATTGTTCATTTAAGTCTCTCTCAGAGTTTACACGATGTCTTAGTTCCTCAAAGTGCTTTTTCTCTTTTAGAGCAGCTAGTGCAACAGACTGTGATACCTTACTAGTACTAAAGTAAACGGCATCAACATCCATCTTCTCCACTATGTCTTTATTAGCCAAGAAATAGCCTACACGAAAGCCAGCCATACCATAACCCTTACTAAAGCTTTTTACCACTATAAGGTTATCGTGTTTTGGGACTTCACTGGCTACACTTTCAGAACTGTATAGGTCACTATAGGTTTCATCCACTACTACTTTAGCTTGTGGGTTATTTTTTACAAGCTCCAACACTTTATTCTTAGTAGTAGTACCAAAAGGGTTATTAGGGTTGGCCAAGTAGATTAGAGAGGCACCAGAGATCTTACCAGAGTCAATAGAGTAAGAGGTTCCATCTAGAGCATCATGCTCAGTTACCGAGTGACCAAACTTCTTAATGTCCAAGTAACCTTTATAGGTAGGAGTAAAGATGTGAGTATTCTTACCATACATAATACCAAGCATAAGTAGAGCAAAGTCAGCACCTGCAGTTAACTCTACCATGCCCTTAGGCAAATTCTCTTTACTAGCAAGTGCTTGCTTAAGCTCGTCAGGGTCAGGATAGAAGTTACTATCTCTCATTACCTTAGAGACACTACCATACACTGACTCTGGTAGAGGTTCATGAATAACACCCCAGCGAAGGTCTATAGGCTTCTTATTATTAGCATATCTAGTGGACCAATTCATCGTCCACGCCTTTTGTCCATGGCACCATAAGCACCTGGCCCAGACATCTTTCTGGCATTAAAGCTCTTAAGCTTGTCTCTTGCTGATAGCTGTGAAAAGTCCACAGCATTTCTTGTGTGGTAACCGCCTTGAGCACCCGGATAGAGATCGGTTTTACTCAAACGGTCTCTCATTTCCAGTTTGACAAAGTTGTCTTCGAGTAGAGCGTCTACACAGACCATTAGACAGTCAGAAAGGTCTTCGGTTCTAATAGGGCCAAAGTCCTGCTTTTTTACACGACCGTTAACTTCCTGAAGAAACTTGAGTTCCTGCTCTAGGAGACAGGTTCCATCCGGTCCAAAGTTATCCCGATAAGAGTGTACCCAGTTCATACCTAGAGCACTCTTAAATCTTTCCGCTCTTCTCATGTTACTTTGACCCGAGAACTTTTCCTCTCGAATGATAACCTTGTGAGGGGGATTAACCTGCTTGAGTCTCTTCTTTAATCTCGGAAGGGTAACAAAAGCTCCATACTGGTCAAAAGAGAATACTTTAGTTGTACGGAATTCACAGAGTAAGTCTACTAGTTCTTCTTCTACCTGTTCATAGTCAATCTGATGTTCTTCATAGTTTTCTGGGTCCCAGACCTTAATGCAGTCTACGATAACATGGAACCAGATTTCACCGTCTTCTGGGTCCGGAATCTTTTCTACGTGACAGATCATTGCCGCTGTATTGGCACCTGACTTAGAGGGGTCACAGTGTCCGTGATAGACCAAGGCCAGAGTACCACGATCTTGTTCTTCTAGGTATCTTAGTTCACCAGTAGCATCAATGAACGGATCGAACATACGCTCAACCATCTTGGGGTTAAGATAGGCATTAGTAACTTCAGCCCATTGACTCAAACGCTCGACCTTAAAGGCATCCGGCTCACGCTTTTCCAAACGCTTCATAGCATCATCATAAAGCTGTGGAGCACTACGGAAGTTAAATCCACCAGTGGCTCTGGGGTTATCCCAGTCCTGATACGGTCCCCAAGAGGGCAACTGAGCCATCATCATATCCGGGAATGCCGGAGTACCATCTTCATTTAGTTGGAGACAGGCCTCGTAAAGGTTATAACACTTACCGACCTTGGTGAACGGACTAGTGGGTACATAAATGAAACCGTCCTTACCGAACTGGTCCAAAGCCGGAGTAATGGCATTATAGACTTCATCAGAGGTTCTAGGACCATCAGTTCCCACAAGCATGTGGGCAAACTCGTCAAACATTACTCCAAAAGCAGCAGCACCACGAGAGGACTTACTGTTACTGGTAACAGCCATATTTCTAACACTAGCGATCAAACGATTGGGGCGAATACCTCTGGCCTCAAAGGCAGCAATTCTTCGAATGTCAGCAGGAGTTCTTAAGCATACTACATATTCTTTGGCTTCTGCAATGTACGGTTGGAAGCAAGGAGCATCAATAATAGTATTGGCTAAGTCGGCAAACTGGAATTGCTTGGCCTGCTGGATGTTGGTGGCTACACAGAACATATACATATCCTTGGACTTATCAATACCATAGTGGTACTGAGGGTCATCCAACATAATCATGTTCCAGTTGAGATAGGCTCCGATAATACCGCCAATGTGGCCTTTACCACCACGACGACCGGTAATGTTAATCACTTCTCTAAAGTGATTATATCCGTTGGCCTTTAGGTATTCTACTCTAGCCCAGATATCCGGTGAGACACCGATTGAGATACCTGTGCGGTCGAAGTTCTTAGTCCATTCCTCGATTACTTCATAGTCATAATCGGTCATATGGTCAGTATCTAGACAGATTAGTTTAAGAAGAGTTTTCTGTCTGGGATATAGTCTACGACCAAGAAATTCCGGGTGTTCAGCAAAAGTGATGATGTCTGGCAACTCCCGTTGCTTTAACGATTGCTTGGCTATCTCAAAAAAGTCATTTTGCTGCTTTAAGATATTACTGTTAGAGTTTTTAGTAACTCTAGCCATAGTTTACCAATCTGTGTTTAATCCACGGTTTCTAAGCTCTTCAGAAGATACAGATTGTGCATTAAAAGCTTCATCTAATTTTCTGATCTCGCCTATACGAGTGCCACATTGTGTACATCCATTTGACTCTCCTCTTTCCAAGAAGCTTCGTTCGGTTTCATCAGGGCTGGGATACCTTACTGCTGGTTCTCCCCCCATTGATTCCATCCAGGATCTATCAGGTCTATTGGCTTCTTTGGAGTCTAGATTAACATTACTGTGCTTATTCATCATCATGGCTTTAAAGCTGTCAATGGCCTTTTCACGAGAAGTGTGATGAGAGAGAATCTTACCGGTACCCTTTTGAGTGATTACCCAACTCTTCGAGTTCTTGTCATAGTGGATATACTTGTAGTGATCTTCTTCTGCTGCAGTACGAAAGTTTAGCTCAGTAAATTGCTCTTGGGCTCTAGATACTTTTCTCATTAGTATACTGTCCATTCATCAGGGTTAGTCCACATACCTTGCTGTACGTGATAAAAGGCGTGATTCCAGAATCTGTTAGAAATCTCTTGGGAAGAACCTTTTGCTCTTCTGGCTTCAGCAGCTAGATCAGTTGCAGCAGCCAAGTGCTCTCTTGGAGTCATATCCATTCTACAACCGGCCTCTTCACAGTGCTTTCGAGAAGTGGGGAGCATGGTAATATTTAAGTCTTGCTCACGATTGGCATGTCTGATCATTTTACTAATCATCATATGAGCTTCATATTGACGATCGAGGACATCCATGGACTTTTTCTCATGGTGCTTTAGAGCACGCTTTTTACCCTCGGTGCTCTTGGTGCCTTCAACGATCTGCTTTTTACGATCTTTGTATTCGGCACAATGATGGCAATTTTTGCTGAGGTGTGGCCCCCACATCATACTGTCGCTAGCGTAACGTAGGTTCCACTCCATAGTCTACTTCCCCGGGATAATGAGCTTGTTTTTGTTCTTTCGCTTTTCACGAGCGACATCATAGAAGTCATCAGCAAGACCCTTACCGACTTCATAACGATTTTGTTCTGGGTCAAACGGCTTAAGTCGATTGACAATAGTGATCTGAGGCGGTGTAGGCTTTACACTAATACTCGGCATAACCCAGTCAACCACTACCTGTAGGTTAATAGCAGCAAAACGCTCTTCTGCCTCACCCTTTAAGGATAAGAGGTTATCAAAACTAGCCTTCTTGTGGTAATACTTGGCATAAAGGTCCTGCATGATCTTGGTAGCAGCGGCCAATTCACCTTCCTGAAGTTCTAGGATTTCAGCATCTGCTTCTCTTTCGGCCTTTTGTTCAGCCAAGAAAGCGTTCATTTGAGCAGTCTGTAGTGCATCTAGCTTAGGGACATCTTCAGGAGCAATACCACCGGCGGGAATATTTAGTTTATCGAAAGCCATAGTTTCCTTTAATAGAGCTTGTCTCTATTATAGTATATTAATACCAGTTAACACCGTAGTCATCACGGTGGTCATGATTGGGGTGGAAGGGATCTGCTCTTCTGCCCTTTTGCTGTACAATTGCTGAACGATCTTCAGGGCTAGCCTGGTTCCAACGTTGCTGTCTATAGTTGACAACATCATCTCTACGAGCATTATCTCTAACCTTCTTAACACCAAGACCAGCGAGTCCTAGTGCAGCAGTATCAGCAGCAACACCGGTTAGATTAACATGCGGGTGTGTATTTTCAGACAAATAATTTTGGTAATTATTGGTAAAGTTAATCATTTGCTGAGCAGAAGGTTTAGCAGAAGACGGAAGGTTGGGATTGGTGAGATTCTTGTAGCTATTGTCCATAACGCTCTTGAGACTCTGCAACTCTTTACCACTACCCTGGAACTTTTCAGTGACCGGGTGAAGCATGTCCTTGATTAATTGGTGGCCTTGCTGAAAGGCCCAGTCACCGGCTTGCTGTATTCCGTGAAGACCCATATTAAATAGGTGCTCTAAAAGTGCAGTCTTTTCACTAGCGTAACGCTTGTTCCAGTTGCTCATAATATCTCCTTAGAATCTTTGAAGTCGGCCGTTACTGTGATGGAATCCATCATCTTGATAGCCTCTTAGTAGATCGGTATAGTTTTGGTGTAGTGCCTTAACTACAGCACCGTGATTGTCAGCACAATTATCATAAGTGGGGTCAGTATAGCTTGTAGCATCCAAACCGTGTTTTAGAATGTGTGTCTTATAGTTGTGAATTCCAGTGAGGAGATTCTTAATGTGTAGGTGATTGGTCTCGGGGTTATTCTCCATAAGACCAGTCCAACTATCAGCCAATTGCTGTAGGTGTGTACGGCAGCCTTCACACAAACCTGTTTCACCGTTGGCATTACAGTTCTTAATCGTATCGGCATTAACCTCAACGGGTTGACTACTCTTCTTGGGTAGAGTGACACCAACACAACCTCGAGCGTTTTTATCTCTAAGTCTACTGATCAAAGGGATAATCTGAGGAGCGATACTCTTTAGTGCCCCATAGGTGTGAGTGAGATCACTACTACTGGCCGGAGTAAAGGTGCCCGGACTCTGTTGAATACTGACTACATCATCCTTAAGGTCGTTATTTAACACTCTTTCTTCTGAACTTTCAGGAGTTGCTTGAGCACGAGTGTTAAATTTGGTCCAGAACGGCTTGAGAATACCCTCTAAGGGAAAAGATGTTTTCTTGGGTTGAGTGGAGGGCCCGGTAAATGAATGAGTGTTTTCTGCATTCCATTGTAGGGACTTAGAAGGTTCCGGAGTCCAAGAAGCCTGCTCATTACCAGACCATTCGGGCCAGTTCGCTTGCTTTACTGAAGAATTAAACTTAGCCACAATTAATCAGCCTTTCGGGTACTCTTAAGGTCCACTCTTCTAGGACGACACTCAATACCCCACTCATTAAAGCCTCTCTCACTCTCTTCCGTGGACTGTGGGCAACGCCACTCTGTGGGTCGAGGAGTAGTGGTTAGTGTTTCGGTAATAACCGGGATGGCGTAGGCCTTGGGAATCTCTCGCTTGCAGACAATACAACGTCTACTACTCTCGTTAATGTCATCACCCAAACGTTCACGAGGAGTCCAGCTTTGTGCAGGTACTCTTTGATTAATTTCCTGACTACGGCCTCTCTCTTCTTGTAGGGGGATTAGGCCTTCACCGGTCATACGGTCGGCTACATAGGTGATGTTCGGTGCTGGAGTAGAGACATCTCCGGCTCTGATTCCTCTTGGACGTCGACGAAAAATGATTTGTCTACGCTCTCTATTGGGGTTAGAGAAGAGAGCGTCACCTCTAGCATCTAGTACGTCCGGGCCATCAGGAGTGGATTGACGGTTAAAGAAGTCAGGGCCGGGTGTAACATCGGTTGCGAACTTAACGTTAAATTTTGGAGACACAGTGTAATTCCTTAGAACGTTCACATCTTAAATGAAAACCAAGGGGAATTACATGTATTAATTGGCCCGGGTGCTAGGAATTGAACCTAGTCGAACGGTTTTGGAGACCGCCATGCTACCGTAACATCTCACCCGAATGTCTCACGACATTCTATACTACTAGCGGGTAGGGGACGATTCGAACGTCTTACCAAATCAAACCTGGCCACAGGCTACCCACCGCTACCTTAACTTGAGTAGGTGCCCCCACTCCGGTACACGTTTTGTCAATGTTGTGCGCACATCACTCCGGCATTGACACCAGACCTTACCACGTACTCCCGGTGAGACTCGAACTCACACTATCTAGTACCTAAAACTAGTGCCTCTGCCAATTGGGCTACGGGAGCAAGTGGGCCTTTTTAACTCATACCCAGGAGTTGGCTGTGTCTACGGCACAGACTATACGTCCAGGCTGTGCTGGCAACCGGAACAACGGTGACCACCAAGGTCACGAACCGCATTACCACCCAAACGCTGGATCTTGTCAAACTGCTCACCGTCTACTCCATCAATGTGCTGGAATGAGGTAATAAGGTTGACTACATCATAGTAGGTGTCTCCACGAAGAGCTGCTGCTGCTTCGATCATTCGACTTTCCACCTTAGTAGATACTTCAGCCTCACGGGCCAAACGGTGGATAAGTTGCTCGGGGTTGGAACTCTTAATGGTAGTTAGCTTACGCCAATTCTCCAGGTATGCCGGAACAGTCTTGGTGAGCAATAGATTGGCTGCGGCCTCCATGTTATTGATAATTTCGTCAAGGCCATAACCCTTGATGGAGATATTATCAAAGTCACCCTGGGCAACCATGCCGTTAGTACAGACCAATCGTTCCATGTAGGCACTAACCTGGGGTGTCTTACCGTGAAGTGCACGGAATCGAATACCACCATTAGTACGGTCACCGGACAAGGCGTCAATAAAGACGTCGGGGGTGTGGATATTTAGCACCAGGCCTTCATTGTAGTTAAACTGACTTACAACGTCTGTGCCCTTAAACACTTCGGCAACCATAGCGGCCACCTTTTGCGGGTTAAGGATGGAAGTACTGGGCTTATATACTCCACCAACCTCATTGCTAGTGTGGCTAAGGATGGCCAATGAATCCTTGTAGACGTCCAAGAAGTGATTGACTACATCACTCTGCATCTTGGCCGGTAGTTTGACTACAAACTTACTAGGAACACCTGCATAAGCGGCAAAACGGTTGAACCCATCCTCATTAAAAGAATAGACGCTACCAGTATTCTTGTCCACAATGCTGGGACCAGCACTGGCTGGTGTTACTCCCGGGGTGAGTGGTACAGGAGTGACTGGAATATACTCCAAGTCCCCAAGTTGGACAGTATCGAATGAAGGAACTTGGTTATCTACAAAGTCCTTCATCTCTGCTACTGTTAGTGTACTCATATTTCTCCTAACTATAAAGTCAAAAATATTTCGACCTAGTTAGTATAGATTGGACTATGGGTTAAAACAACTTTATTTTTACAAGTCCAAGTCATCATCTATATACTCGAAGTCATCTTCGGGGCCTTCGATGGCTGCAGGCTTTTTATTCTTCTGGATACCCTGGTATTCTTCGATTCTACGGAAGAGAGCTTCCTTAAGGTCAGAAGGTAGGACTTCTCGAACGGCCATAAGAATAATATCCAATTGCTGGATAAGGTCTTCCGGTCGGTAGCTATCTCCGCTCTTCTCATCAAACTTTTGCAGCATTTCCATAGCGTGCATAGTCTGACTTAGTGTTGGACGAACATATCCTTGGACAATATCTTCCCAACCCTTAGCGGCAATTACTTCATAAAAGGCTTCAGCAGTAAGCAATCGATCAGCAGTATTGAGAACGCTCTTGTTCTTTTCGGCCGCTCTTCTTTCCACGATCTCTCTAACAGCGATCTTGTCAAAAGGCAAATGCTTCTTTTGGTGGATACGAATATTATCGTAGGTAATTCTATCTTTTTCTTCGATGCCCAATCGTTCCTGAAGCGGCTGAATACTTCTAAGGGTTTCGGCATAACTCTTGGGGTAGAGAAGTAGAGTGTCTACTAGGTTCTTTAACTCTTCTCCGGCCGTACAGATCTTACACCTAGTGCTATAATTATAGGTATAAGTCTCCCCATCGATGGTCTCTGATAGGAGTTCAGCGGTTGATGGAGTGAGTTTAACTAGGTCTTTATACTCTTTTTTACGGTGGTCCATTATTCCTCCGGGAGTTCTGGTGGAGTGGTATTTATAGCATTCTCGTTGACATAGGTTCTAGAGAATACACCCTTCTTGGGTGGAATTTCATCCCAACTACCGAACTTGCTCTGCACTTCTCTTCTACGTCTACGCTCTAGTTGGTAATTGCTTAGCCAACCCTCTTCCTTCATTTCTGTATGACTGGTAGTGGTTCTAGTGTCCAAAAGCATGCGATGGGCAATGTGCTCTAGCTTTTGATCATAGGTGTACGATTGCCAATGCTTGGGGAGTTTGATATTGTACTGCTCGATAATAGCAGCAAGTTCCGGGACTTCTACGTATTCATTTTCGTTTTTGTCAGTCATCCTGGTTCTTCTTCCAAATAGTATCACAAAGAGTCTTTAAAGCCTTACGCTTATACATGCCTACTTGTGAACTCCATTTGGTGAAGCCCATGATCTTTGCTACTTCTTGCTCTTTACGATTTTCTAGACAAGAGAGAACTACTGCCTGCTTTTGTCTGGGAGGAAGTCGATCTATACCGTCCAAGATATCATAGATATTGACGGTTACTCCGTTAAGAAGTTCTAGATCGGGATTACCGGTGGTTCTATAAACCTCTCGCCATTCCCAGTAATTATTAAGCAAACGCTCGAGAATCTGCCAAGTTATCTGTCCCTGAACGATCTCTTGTTTACGAGATTTACGTTGCGGGGACTGATCCACTTTATCCTCTTCGATATATCTGGTTCTGAATATATCTCTGAGTAGCCTTCAGAGACTGAACCTTATCATTAATTTGTCTCCAGGCAGCATATTGAACAAAATAGAAATAGCGATCATCACGAGTTTCCATTCGTGCTCTAGCCATTAGATCGTTTTGAGTTCCCGATACCGGTTTACGATACGCTTCCCAATACTTATCGTCCCAGATATAATAACTAAACTGGGCCTTAAGGTATCTTCTGGTCACTTCTTCTTCAATGGCTACAATGGCACTCTGGAGATTGAGAAACAGTCTATCTGCTTCGTCATCCCCCATGGGAACATCACTATTAAAACGAGCAACAATCACTTCGGCCGGTTGTAGGTATTGCTGCATAAACTCTTCTACCATCTTTTCGATGGTTTCTAGAGCGTTAAACTCTTCGGGCTTACTTTCCCAAGTAAACGCTCTAACTACAAAGTTATGCAGACTACCAAAACGGTCATCGTGATCGTTGTCGAGACTGGGTTCTTGTAAACCTTCAAGGCCTCTCTTAAACTCGCTCACTCTTTATCCATTCATCTTTCCTGGTAGCAGTTAGACCGATTGCAATAGCATCATAAGTGTCAAATGCTAGATCTTCCGGTACCGGCTGCTCATTTAATAATAGTTGCTTATTTTCAATAATTAAACTTTTTACTTCATTCTTGGTACACTTGCCTTTACCAACAAAGAGCTTGTGCCAAGCTTGAGGAGTAAATTGTTGATACTGATACTGGTTTTGGAAGGTTAGAACCTTTAGGGTAGAGGCTGTAGCCTGTACTAGTTCTCTCTGGCTCATTTCTCCAAAACTCGGGACAATCTCCCAGGCCACTCTAGTGGCTCTCTGGAGTAAGCCCTCAAATTCAGGAATCAGTCTCCGAATTAGTAGATTCATCTTGAGATTGAACTGCATGCTCTTGGGAGTATCCGAGATCGGACTCAGTAAGCCGCAATCCAAAATAGCTTCCGTACTGGATATTAAACTCCACCCAATCTTGGAGGAGCCAGGATCCAGACTTAGAGTTACTTCCATCTTTCACAAAATCCTTTTGCAGGGCATCCAGAAAACTTCTCATCATTAGGGCCCTTGCAGCAGGTCCCGAGTCCAGAGGGATCATTATCCGAGATTGCCACTCGTACCCTGTGCCATTTGTCATAGAGTTCTTGGAGTTTTTCGTCATCCTTCTTTACCTCAATGGTCTTAATCCGATGGGGGTAGGACTTCTCGATATAGAGTAGAGCCATACGGTCAGGAGCTCCAGGACAGTTATCCTGATACACTCTAAGCTGCATCTCGTAGTTATGAGGAGCAGACTTAGGAAGCATATTAGTGCTCTTAATGTCTACTAAAAAGCTTTCTCCGTTTGGGAGTGTCAACTCCAACACATCGACTGCACCAGCAATCATCCGTTCCTCGTTTACGAACTTCACTTCTACCTTGTCCATAGTGGTGAACCCCAGGTGTATAAGCATGCTCTGGATGATACTGTGAAAAGCCGATCCGACTTGAAAGGTCATTTGCAATGTAGGTGATATACGTTCCGCTTGTAATAGTGGTCTCCAATCAGGATGAAATTTATAATAGAGTTCCATCTCTCCGGCCATAGTATCGGAGGATGGGTGATACATATTGTCGAACTTGCGTTCTTTGTTGAATACCTTAACCGGATACTCTTCAGGCCAATCGGCGTGAATAAGTGCTTCCTCTAGGTATGGTGTGATGGGCTCACTATTCTGGATAGAAGCCAGTGTTCGTTCAAGAAAGCTCATTGGCTTCTTTCTCCTTTAGTCGAAGATAATCTTCGTAGAATTCCAGAAAGTCATTGAGCTCTAGTGTAACGAGATCTAGGTGGACGGGAACCGTTTCCGGTGTATTCTCCCTAACACCCCAAGAGGTCTTTTCTTCAGTGGGACCGTACAGTCGGACAGCCAAGACCGGCCGGGCCGTGTAGCTCCGGCTTTGGGCATGTTCCTTGATGAGGTTCCATACTTTTTCAGACACACTATAGCTTGAATTCTGGGTACTTTTACATTCTACTGCAAAGGTAATACTGTAGACTTCCTCGGTTTTGAGGTCACCCTTCTCGAATTTGGCTCCACTAGCAATGGTTCTTTTGGCTTGGGGCCAGAGTTCTTCTATCTCTCGTTCATGACGCTGAGACATCTTTACTTGGAATTTGCCCATTATAGATCGAACTTTTCATAATCATCCCAATAGCCCTCCATTATAGTCTGGATATTGGGACTAGTGAGAACGAGTTCCTGAGCCTCATCACCGAGCATTTGGAAGATTCTAGCAGCAAACTTTTTCTTTCTTCTGGGTAGACGAGTGGCATAGTGAATATGCATACACTTACCGTTCCAGGTAATGGCCCAGATGTTATATGGACCCTGAAACTTAGTTTTCTTCTTGGGTCCCGGCATCTTTTTCCTCTATCACTACTAGTACAAGGTTTTCCGGTTCTTCTTCATCAAACTCGAATTCTCCAGGTCCAGCAGTCCATTCTACAATTGGCTTACCGTTACTACTAACACCTCTAATAATGCCGACCATATTAATATGGGTTACAGTATCTCCAATATTCACTCTATACCTCGGGGTTGTGGATATCTTCAGAGTCAACGGTTAAAGGACGGCCAAAGAATTCATCATCTTCGGGAATTACTAGAGCATTACCTCGCTTGATAGTGTCGGTAATCTCTTTGGCAAACTCATCTCCTCGACCCAGTCTCCAAATCTCTTCGAAGAAACTATCACGGCCTTGGGCCTTAATATCACTCCACGAGAACCAGGCACCCTGTCTCTTGGCTACTCCCAAAAGAATACCCATTCGAGCAAGGTCTCTACGAGAGTCCACTCCCGGGTGGTCTAGATAGACATTGGGCTGGTTATAGAAGTCGGTCCAACCTTCACGGAAGGGAGGTCCATAGGAGTTCTTAACGGTCTTCATGACAATCGGGAATCCGACCTGTACATTTTCTCCGTCAATCTTATCGAAATACTTTTCACTCCCCGGACGAAGATAGATTCTAACCGACATAGCATGCTTAACGGCATTACCACCAGGAGTCATTGGACGATTATATCCGTCCATGTCCTGTCGAAGTTGGTTAAGATAGAAGCAAGTGACATCATAGAGATTGGCTAGAGGAGCAACTGTTTGAACATTTCTCTTCATAACAGCAGCATTACCGCCGACCTTGTCATTCTTGTCATTAAGTTCATGCATAGAGTGCTTGGTTGCTGCAGCTCCAGTAGAATCCCAAACAATAGCACAGATCTCTTTACTCTTGATCAAACGAACCATCATGTCCGTTCCGGTTTCAGCATCTGGCGGCTGCACCACGACTAGACTGTCATCGACCTTAAGGCCCAACTTTTCAGCCCATTCGGGATTAAAACGATGCTCTAGGTCAATATAGGCCACCATCTTTTCACCCTTGTAGTAGTCATAGCAATCCTTAAGAGCCATAAGAGCAAACGAACTCTTACCCGAGTGCTCCTTACCAAAGAATTCGATGAGCTTGCCCTCGGGCCATCCACCTACAGAAAGCAGATAGTCAAGTGCAGGAGAGAAGGTCGGGATAGCCTTAATTCTCTCAATCGAGTTTCCCCGCATAGCAATGGGCTTATTACTACCTTCTGGAGTAAACTTATTTAGATCGGCAATGAGTTTATCAATTGCATCTTTACCAGCCATAATGGTCCTCTAGGTGTCTTTCTATGAACTCTTCTAGTCCCATATTATAGGACTTGGCCACTTTATTCAACTCTTTTAACAGTCTAGAGTCAAGATTAATTGTTACTGTTTCCATTTTCACTCTCTAAGAAATCGGCAATCTTTTGGAAGTCACCTTCATCAGCCAACTTGATACCACTAGGGTATGCTCCATTACAACAACCGTCACAAGTGTGGATAATTTCATACTTGCCGTTAACTCCATAGAGTTTATATTCATCAGGGTCCGGGTGTCCGATTCCGTGAGGGCAAGTTCTCTCCATGATCGCTCGATCGGGCCTCCAAAACTGTGGAAAGCCTCTCATGGAATGCTCACTACGCTTGTGAATGGGACAGAACTCACTAACCATACATTCGGTCTCTTCATGGGTGTAAAGGCTAATGCTAGAGTTCTCTAATTCATTATACTTCATTACTGCCTCCATTGCTCATTTTCTCTACTATTTTCTGTAGGCCTTTGGTTAATATGTTCGTCATTGTGATGTAGAATAAAGTCCACGGCCTTATGGAACACTACATTGCAATTATGACAAAAATGCTTAAATGTCACTACAAGCCCCTCCACATTTACATAGACAAGTATTATTCGTCTTTTCAAGTTCAAAAAGTTTCAACTGCTCTTCTTGTGGTTCTCCACACTCTAAAATAGTGCTTCGTTCTACTCCATGCCAACATCCGGTACAGTGAGGGCAGTGTCTGGGAATGTTTGATTCAATATCGAACTTTTCTTCACACATCCAACAGTGAACGGGAATTATCATGGCTTTTCCTTTAGTAGATCGAGTCGAAATACATTTCTAAGACTTAGTCCCGACTTGAGCTTTTCCACCTCTAAGAGGACCGGTGAACCTATCTCAAGGAAGTCCTTTACCCGCTTATAGGCTTCCGGGAAGGCCACGATCTGTACACTTTCATCCTTAGGAGCACTCTCTTCTTCGTCCGAGAAGTCTTCACTTTCTCCAGAGTGTAAGGGAAGTTCTACCCAGAACTGACACATCTCCTGTCCCGGGTTCTTACCGCTCTTGGTCACTAGTGGCTTAACTCGGGTAATAAGTCCACCCAACATGGCTTTTTCTCCAGCGAACATTTCACTTTCACCCGGGAAGTTGTCCTCTTGGGCTATAATATCAATATACTCTCCGAGAGGATCAACACTAATAAGAGTGCCCAGTAGTTCTTGCTCCCACTTGCCTCGATTATCGATCTCTTCTTGGAGATCAGCATAACAATCGAAAGCGTTAAGACTGCCATGGCAAAATTCACAAGTATCTTTGCAGGGTCCATTTATACCCTTAAAGTCCTTTCTGGCTTCCCAATACTGTCTTAGTGCAGTTCGAGTATCACCGCACATAGAGTCAAATACTCCACACTTAATTAGAGCAACTGCCGCTCGTTTATTGATCTTCTTGGAAGGAACTCGAGAGACAAAGTCTTCCATACTAGAGAATGGACCTAGTTTGCTTAGTTCCCCAGCACCACCGGCCACAAACTTAACCGAGGAAAGTCCATAACGAATACTACCACTCTTAGTTAGTGTATAACTACTGCCACTCTCGTTAATGTCCGGCCCCAAAACCGGAATACCCATTCTACGAGCTTCACGAGTGTAGATAACCGACATAACTGGGTTAGTCCGGAATAGAGCGGTCATAAACTCTTTGGGGTAATAGTGCTTGAGATAAGCAGTCCAGTAGGCTACAATAGCATAACCGTAGGAGTGACTCTTGTTAAATCCATAAGTACCGAAGGCCTGCATCTCATCGAATACTGCCTCGGCAACACTCTCATCAACACCTTGCTCCAAGCAACCCTTAATAAAGATCACTCGTTCCTTCTTCATCTTATCGAATAACATCTTGCCCATGATCTTACGAACACGGTCAGTTTCACTCAACGAGTAACCGGCCAATTCTACACAGGTCTGCATAATCTGCTCCTGGTAGATAAAGGTTCCATAGGTAGGGCCCAATACCTTCTTAAGGTTCGGGTGCTTGTACTTGACCGGGACCTTGCCTTCCTTTTTTCTCAAGTAGAGTTCTAGAAGGTTAAGACCGGTTTCGGCATCAGTGGTTCTAGTAATACCCGGACGGCATACGGCAATCATAGTAGAAAGGTCCTCGATGCTTTTCGGTTGGAACCTCTTTACCAGACTTCTTAGATTGCTGGTCTCGATCTGGAAACTACCGATATTGTATCCGGTACAGATCTCATCCCAGACCTTTTCGTCATCGTAGAAACGTTCCCAATCATACTGCCACTCATAGAAGTGGGGGAGTACATCTCCGTGATTCTTTTTAACTAGATTGTAGGCATCCATTAGGGTGCTAAGAGTTCTTAGACCCAACATATCGATCTTGACAAAGCCCAGAGATTCTACATCCCACATATCGAACTGAGTTCGAACATCATCATTCTTAAATCGTAGAGGTAACCGACCGATCAAACTATCCTTGGAGATCACTACACCGGCAGCATGAGCACTAGCATGGCGAATGTGAGTTAGGAACTCGGGCATCATCTCGAATAGTTTGGGATACTTGGCCTTCCACGGCTTAAACTGATCTACATAGGCCGCTTCTACTCGATCCCAACCGTAGTGACCTGCACCCTGGTCTGCAATATTCCAGTGGTCTTCTACGATATTACAGATCTTTTCGGTATCACCTTTATCGATATTTAGACCTCGACAAAGGTCACGAAGAGTTTGCTTAACCCCTAGAGTGTTTAGAGTACCAATACTGGCAATATTATACTTACCGTATTGTTCTTCTAGATGTGTCCGGACCAGATGACGTTCATAACGAGGAAAGTCAATATCGATGTCAGGAAGAGAGGCACGCTCAGGATCAAGGAATCTCTCAAAGAGTAAACCCGCTTTGATAGGGTCAACTTCAGTGATGTCCATACAGTATGCAAGTAGACTGCCACCCACACTACCACGACTAGGACCGATAAGATAACCTTCATTTTTACTCCAAGTGATAATGTCTTGTACAGTTAGAAAGTAACCGGGGAAACCCTGCTTGCAGATAATGCCCATCTCGTAGTCCAACCGATCACGGTAGACCTGCAACTGATCTTCAGGTACATGAGGGCGAATCTTTCTTTCGAATCCTTCTTCGACCTTTTTGACCAACTGACGCTCATCCATCTCAGGACTAGCAAAGAATACCGGCATACTTCGAGCACTAGGAATCTGAGCATCCGCTCGTTCACTAATATCCCAAGTGTTCTTAATGGCCTGGTCTACTACACTCTCGGGAAGGTAACTCAACCGTTCACGAGTTTCAGCCTCACTAAATAGACATAGCTGGTTAGGACCATAGGAGAACCGTTCGGGGTCTTCCATATTCTTGCCCATTTGGATGGCGGTCATTAGTTCGTGAGCATACCAGTCCTCAGGACGAGCATAGTGAGCATCACTAACGGCCAATAGAGGCACAGAAAGTTCTTCGGCAACAGTAACGATCTTTTTATTCCATTCGTTACTTTCCGGACTTAGATAAGTGTGTAGTTCCAGATAGAATCTATCGTCAAATAAGGCCTGGAGTCTAGAAACTCGTTCAATGGCCTTATCAACATTATAGTCATCATCGTTAAGGTGCTTACCGACACAACCACCCATACAACCGCCGGTAATGATTAGACCTTCATGGTGCTTTTCCAGCAACTCCCAGTCAAATCGTGGGTTACCATAGTAGGTACCCTCAATATAGGCCAGACTACTCAAGGCCCATAGGTTCTCCAAACCTTTCTGGTTTAGAGCCACCATAGTCATATGGTCGTAATTTTGACCCTTCTTGCCTTCCTTGACATAACGATCTTCGGTAAAGTAACCCTCCATACCAAATAGGGGCTTAATACCGGCCTTATCGGCTTCTCGTTGGAGTCTAAGGTGGCCACTTACTTCACCATGGTCGGTAATGGCTACAGCACTCTGTCCCAAATCTACTACTCTTTGTACCAACTGCTCTACGGTACTCAATCCATCTAGAAACGAGTGTTCAGTGTGAACGTGAAGGTGAACTAACTTATCCATACTAGGATTATAATCGATTCTACTGGGAGAAACAAGATATTAATTTGGGTCCCCGGTGGGGCGTGTCATCAAGGGAAGGTCTTGAACCCACCGGGGTTCCCAAAACTTTAGTTGCCGGACAACTTCTTGCGAAGTCGGTCTGCCGTGGTCTCTTCGTCAATGGAGACATATTCATCCTCGGCATACTCGTCTTCGGTCTCGAAGCTCTCTACGGCCTCGGACTTGGCTTCTGGCTTAATACCGTGAAGCTGAGCCTGGTAGTATTCCTCACTACCAATACGGTTTAGGAATCCTTCGATGTCCGGAGCAAACTTGGCATACCGAGTGTCAATGTTCTCGATGGGCTTAATGTCCAACGGGAAAGCCATGTAGGTAGTATCCGTACCCTGGCCTTGTCGAGTGATCTCGATCTCACGTTCCTTAAGGCTGCCATACTTTTCGGAAATAACGGCAATCTGGTTCCAGAAGTTACGAAGTCCTTGGGCAACAATACCCACATACGGCTTCTTCTTGGTAACAGTACGACCGTTTTCCTCTACCTCATAGGTACTGGTTACATCACGGTAACCGGTTTGCTTCTTCTGTCCGTCCACTTCTTCATAAACGGGCTCACGAAGAACTGCTACACCGTAACCGACATCACGACGATACTGACCGGGTGCACCACGCTCACGGGAGCAGAGTTCACAGGAAGCATCGAAGGCCTGTCGGCATACGAATGTCTTGTTCTTTCCATCGTGGGTGGGTACATTCTCGTGTACCGGAACGATGAAGATGTCACTCGAGTCCGTAAGGAATCGAATGGCCTTGCTTTCTCCTGCTTTCCAGTAGAACCAGTTGGTTTCTACATAGTCCTTGGGAGCATTACTACGTTGTGACCGATCGAGTGATTCTCGAACTGCAGCCATACCTTTTTTTAGTGCCATTGTAGTTACTTTCTTTTGGTGTTGGTTTTGGTTTATTTATTTGTTTGGACGAGCTAGATCCCTAGACCTGAGGAGGGAACTAGACGATGCGGACCTAACTCGTCCAATACTAGTATAGTATTTCGGTCTTATTACAATCAACTAACTTTAGATAGTTCATAGACAAAACTACTTACATCTTCGGGAACATAGTCCAGGCTGGCCGGATCTTCATTGTCCGGAGTATCGATCACTCGTAGATTGGTATAGTGCTTGAGTCCATCTACCAATAGCTGGGCCCCACTTCTACCGGGAGCATCTCCGTCCATAAATACGGTGACCTGCTCAAAGTTTCTCAGTATTTCTAATTGAGGAGCATTAATCTTGGCACCAAAAGTGGCTACAACATTATTGATGCCTCTGCTTTTGAGAACTAGAACACTCATAGGACTCTCTACTACATAGACATTAGTCCCTCTACGAACATTGTCCTGATTATAGAGAGAGTACTGTCTAGGAAAGCCTTTGGAGTTTTTATACTTGGCTACTCCATCAATGTTTTCGGTCTTCCTAGCCACCCACCCAACCAATCGTCCATTGACAAAGTGAGGAAGGATTATTCGGTCGATTTCCCTAATAGTAGATCCAGCAATAGTCCGGACAATCTCTGGTCGATTTCGTTCAATACCTGTACGCATTTCTCTCTGTACTTCGGTACTAACCCCACGACTAGTAAGATAGTCAGTAACACTAACCCAGCGATTGAGAATTTTTTCATTATATACCGGGATGTCTACCCGTGCTTCCTTTTCTTCCGTAAATAGTTTGTCTAGTTTCTCAAGGAACTTTTCAACAGGAACTGTCTTAAGTCCAGTTACTTCGTTCTTGAGAATGTTAATGGCCTCTTCACGAGAGATGTCCAGACAATTCTGGACTAGCCATATGATACTGCCACCACCACAGGTAAAGCAGTTGAAGAGAAGAGTTTCAAAGTTTAGACTGGCACTAGGATTACGGTCACCGTTCTTATGCATACCGAAAGGCAGTCGACAGGAGTGGATTAGTTCTACTCCATTTTCGATGATCTCGGTTACTCCCAAGACATCCTGAATAAAGTCACGAGCATTTAATCCCGGAAAGATCTCACTTAGCTGATTTTTCACGTTCTATTTCTTCTTTGATATATAGAACTACAGCTTCACGAACAAAATCATTAGGCCTTATACCACATAGTTTAGAAGCTCTACGAATAAGAGCCCAATCTGATTCACTACAGTCCCAGTGGACGGAGGTATAGCCCTTCTTAACTTTTCTCGGCAATCGTCCTGGCCGTGATGGTCTAGCCATTGGTTAAATCGTCCCTTATTAAGTCCAGCATATCTTTATAGTCATGCCTAAGCTTAATAATAAAATCTCTGTCCTCTGGGTTCAAGTCTTTTAATGATTCGTTCCGTAATTTACGAGGGTTGGAGATAATACTACCATCAGAGTGGTAATCAGTCATTGGGTTCTGCCTTCCAGTCTTCCCAGACACTACACTTGAGAGCATAATGCTGTCCATTATTAAATGTGTGTACCCAGGTACCATCAGCACCCTGGAGAACTTCTCGGGTATTACCAAATTTACGAAGACAGTTTCGGCAAGTGCTTTTCTTAGGAACGTAATCAGTCATCTTCATACTCTCTTACAATTTCTAGATTAGTACGATCACGAAGTTCAAAGCTCATCATATAGCTCTTAAGATCACTTCTACGACTTTTAAGGATATCCAATACCAAGGCCTCTTGCTGCTTCATCTCCTTGGTACAACCGATACCAAAAGCCCAGTCCACAATCTGTTCGATATTACTACTCAAACCGATCTGAGCTAGACCTCCACGGCCCTTCTTGCTCTTGGTTGCTTCTCGGTTAAACTGAGCTAGCCATACAGAGGCCATACCCATCTCTCGGTTAATACTAGCAACATCAGTGATTACTTCGGCCATCTGCAAACTCTGGAAGTTACTCTGACTACCATAGTTCTTTTCGGTGGTAAGCCAGGATAACTGGTCTCCGACCATTAGGTCAGCGCCCCAGTGCTTGGCCTTGGAGTAGAGTTCTAGAACAGTTCGTTCATTCTTTCTACTAGGAGAGTCAATGAGCAAATACTCACCGAACTCCATTACTTCTTCTCGTGCTTCTTTCAATCTCTTAAGTTCGGCAGGGGCAAGCTGACCCCGCTCATACCTACTGTAAGGTACCCCAGATACTAGGCAGTCTAACCGCATAAGGGTTAGTTCTTTTCTAAGTTCTAGAGAGGCAAAGTAGACCTTTTGCTTTCTCTTGGCCGCTTCTAGAGCAATTACACTACCAACCCAACTCTTACCGACATTGGGAATACCGACCACTACAGCCAGTTCGCCTTTCTGAATACCGTACATATGTTCATTAAGCTGATCCCAACCAAAGTAGATGCCTCTCTTTTCGTGAGTAGCACTTAGAGCATTCTCTACATATTCATTGGCTCTACGCTCATAACCGTCACCATAGATTTCGATGCGTTCACGAGTACTAGTATCATTCTGAATCTTGGATAGAGAGTTAAGAGCCAGAGAGATACCGGCTTCCGGGTCCTTGTCTAGTTCGTGTGCAGCCTTAAGTAAAACATTTTGAGTGGTACTCTTGCGATACTTGGTTAGCAATTCTTCTACTAGAACAATCGGCAAGTATTCTTCTTCAGGCCATTCATTTTTAACAAAGTAATCGGCAAACTTGGTCTCCAAGAAGTCACGAGTGACCGTGCTCTTAAATTCACTCTTGAGGTAGTAGTCCAAGGAGTATTCGAATAACTCCCTAACTCCGTCATCAAAGAAGTGCTCGGGCCTTACACCCTTGTCCCAGATGACCTTAATATTGTCAATATTGGTAAAATGCGGTACAAACGATTTCTCGATGTCCATTAGTAGATCTTCCTTTGTACCCCGTTAGTAATTTCATTAAGGGTTCGATCACGAGCCATAGTTCTATAGTCTTCACCGACCATATTATGAATAATGACTCTTTCCTTAAGTAGACTAAATATAGCAGAGCCATAGCCTACATTCAACTCCTCGATGGTCATATTCGTAGTCATAAAGGTCGGACGATTGTCCAACGCTCTCTGTCTTAGAACATGGTCGAAGGTTGCTTCACTTAGATTGTTCTTACTACGAAACTCTTTACCTACATCGTCAAGAAAGAAGATATCACTCTTGACAACCTTGGCCTCAAATCGTGCCTTATCCTCATTACTGCCCCAACCTCGAGTGAACTCGTCGACCATTTGAGTAAAGGTAGCAAAGTAGACACTATAACCGAGCTTGACCAATTCCTTGGCCATTAGTGCAGTAAGCAAAGTCTTACCGGTACCCCAGGTACCATAGTACATAAGACCCATACCACCCTTAACCATTTCACGGTGTCGGATAAGGTATCCTTGAGCCAACTGTAAAGCCTGCTCATCTCCCTGGTAGTCATCCCAGTTTAGTCTCTGGTAGTTAAGTCCAATACCGGCATTGAGATAGTGCTTGTAGAGCTGTAGTTGGGTCTTACATTCCCCACAAGAGTGATCAGTACAGGTAGGGCAACCGATCTTGTTAATTCTCTCATAGTTGGGTACACGAGACTCCAAGTAGTCACCTTCATCATCTGTAAGGAACTTGAACTTAAGGTCTACATAATCTTTTTGCCAACTAGATGGCAATTCGTTTAAGGAAGTCACTAGAATCCATTAACCCTTCTACATTCGGCTTAGGCTCAGCCTCTTTAATTTTATCCCGGTTTAGTTCAATATACAACTTATCCTGAATCCACTTACTACCCTTACTAAAAGCAGTAACGGTCATAATACCACCGTTAATCTCTCCACCATATTTGTCAAATAGTAGAGCGATCATAGGACCAGCAGACTCAGCATAACGCTCTTTATAGGCCTTCATAACGGCCATCTCTTTTTCCCAGGATACTACATACTCGTAACCGTGTACTTCCTTAAAACGGTTAGCAAAGTAGACAAGCAAGTCCTTGGGTTTGGCTGAGGCTAAATCGATACTTTCGGTGAAGGTTTCTTCCCGAACTTCTAGGATCTGTACAACCTCATCATAACTATCATTGTCATAGTCCTGGATAGGACCGTCAACCGTTTTCTTTTCTACTGTCATTTTTGTTCTTCCTTGACTTTAAGAACTCATCACTAACTTCCGAGAAGGAATGAATCTTCTTGTTAATCCATTCACGAGCTTCTCCATCAATATCATAGATGGTTCTTCCCGTAGGGCCAATGGCCGAGATCTTTTCCTTACCTACTAGAATAAAACGCCACTGAATATCGGGCTTGCCCTTATTGTTCTCTTCGTGACCATAGATCTGTACCCAGCCGTTATCTAGGCCACATACAAATCCTTCATAGACGAAAGAGTCACTATAGACCTGAACCTCTTGCTTTCTAGAAGCAATAATAGCCAGGTTTCTTTCGAACATCAACTCACTGTCTTGCGCTAACTTATCCATTACACCACTCCATTGGGCTCTTTGTTCCCTGATAGAATCCATCGTACATTCTAGCACTATGAGCACTAAAGAATAACATTTGTGCAATACTAGCACCCACTTCAATGTAGCTTTCGGCCTGGACCGAAATCATCATACCACAGGCTCCATGGTAGCCACTATCGAAAAGACCATTCTCTCCAGTAGCTCCACTCTTAGCCATAGTGCTTCGGACCAAGGTTATACCACAAACATTATAAGGAAGATTGAGCTTGGCCGTAAACTCTACCTGGTAACGAATACCGGGTTCTAGTTTATACATCTCAAAACCACCCGGGTAGGGAAAGGTTTTGAGTGGAGAGTATTCCGGCAGCTCTCTCTTGTTCTCTTTACTAGCAAATAGCACTAGAGGTCCTTTGATCTCGTAGACATTAGCAACTCTAAGGTCTAGAGAGTTCGGTTGTACATCTTCGTACTTTACGTTCTCTACTACTCTGTGGACAATCATGTCCAAAGGACTGAGAACTCCTACGAAAGGGCTAGACGAGTCCATTCGTCCTTCACAGTCTGGTCGGATTCGAAGAGTCCTCGAATACTTACCGTAGTAGTGCTGGTGCCCGGCTTCTGTACTCCTCGCATAGCCATGCAAAGGTGCTCGGCATTAATGTAGACTCCTACACCATCCGGCTTTAGTCCCGAGTTGTAGAATGCATCTGCGACTTGTGCTCCCAAACGTTCCTGGACTTGGAGACGGCGTGCGTAAGCGTCGAGTACACGAGCAAGCTTAGATAGCCCCACAACCCGACCAGCGCTAGGAAGGTAACCGATAGTAGCAGTGCCAAAGAAAGGAGCAAGGTGATGCTCACAGAGACTATAGAACGGAATGTTCTTGACAATGACCATTTCTTTGGTGTGCTCGTGGAAGATGGCTTTCTCGATGATTGCCTGCGGGTCAAGTGCATATCCACTGGTCAACTCCTCGTACATTTCTACAACTCGGCGTGGAGTGTCCAGAAGGCCTTCACGATCTACTTTTTCTCCTACATAAGAGAGAATACCACGGACACTGTCCTTGGCTGCATTAAAATGCTCATCATTCTCCCCACGAAGGTTAAGGGGGTGTTCTTTATTACTCATTTTCTTACTTTCTACTTGGTTATGTGTGACTTCAGTTAGAAGACCAGCTCGGGTGTAATATACTTCGCCCATTACTTCTTTTTCTTTCTCTTAATAATACTGAGATCTGGAAATCTTTTTTTCTTACCTGCCTGAACATCTCTGAGAGTGTTCATGGCTTCTCCTATACCGGCGGCATAGCCGTGGTCATAATTGCTACCACGATTCATAGACTTGTCTACTGCCTCAATGTTTAGTTTGTATAAAACTTCGATAGCTTCCTCAAGTCTACGACCCATTACCGTGCTCGTTCTCGAGCATCCCAAATGTATTGGTGTACCTGTACATTAAGTCTCCATGGTAGTTTGTACTCGAGTACGAGTTCAACTACTCGGCTTTCCGGGAATACATCCCAGGCAGCACCAACCCAAAAAACCAGACCGGGGTCTACTTCATCCTTGAGAGTGTTCCAGACCTTCATGGCCTGCTTAAAGTCATTCTCGTCCTTACAGACGAACTTAATACCATCACCGGTCCCCAGGTTGAGAGCGTTAATGGTACGTTCGGTAATATAGCTATCACCTTCTCCACTACCGTCCAACTTCCAGTCCATCATAAACTGGATATGGTAGAGAGCGTTAGCAGAATATACAAAGCTACCGTTAGTAAAAGCTTCAACTTCAAAGTCAAGCTCCACTAGGGCAGAGATGAGAGCGTCAGTGAGCTCTTGCTTTTGGAGAAATGGTTCTCCACCAGTAAGGCAGATGTTCTTGGCTCCAGTCTCAGAGGCCTTCATTACACAATCGGCAACAAGATCGTCTACTGTACGCTTATAACTACCACCCTCTTTCATAAAGATCTTGGGCTCGATGGCAAATGGAGTATCACAAGGCCAACCGGGGCATCGCATACTACATCCGGCAAATCGTACAAACTGTGTAGGCTTACCGGCACGGGGACCTTCACCTTGAGTGCTTACATAGTGCTCGACTAAACGAAGGGTGTTCTTCTTTTCGAGTCGAATCTCTTGGATTACTTCTCTTACTTCTTCAGCGTCAAATGTCTCTTCCATAATTACTTTCTCTTGGTACCAACCAATTTGTTCATTACCCTGCATTATACACCTCGGCAGTAGGCTACACTAGTCGGTGTCTCCCATACTGCAACTTCATAAAGTTCTAGATCACCATCGAACTCTTCCTCGATGTCCTTGGCAATCTGCATCCAACTCCATCGAGCAATATTCTCGGCAGTAGGAATAAGCGGGAACAAGATATAGTTCCAGTCATTCTCATCAGAAACTTCTTCTAGAACATCACGCATAATCTGGTCATGCTCCCAAACGGCAAAACCGTGGTCTAGAACATCATGGATACGAAGGTTCATAATGGTCTTGAGGTTGCCGAAGTCAATAAGCATCCCGTGATCCGGACGCTTGGGGTCATCAATAATCTGACCCTTACAAGTTACACGAACCCTATAACGGTGACCGTGTGGATTTCGACACTTGCTTCCGTGAGTACTAACACGGTGACCGAGGTCAAATTCGATCTCTTTACTTATTAGGTTCATGCTTGCCCCACTTGTCCATTTCCCATCCCTTATAGTCCTTGAGGCTCTGGTCCTTTTCTCGGGTAGGCTTATACTCTGCCCTACGCTCTTCCTCACGGATAACATCATCGATGAGTCCTAGGGCATAGTTAAGGCCTGAAGTATAACCGTCATTCCAGTCACCTCGGCCACTAACAAAAGTATTCCAACGATCAAAGATCTTGGTTCTAGTTGCTTTTAGCTTATCTAGCATTACTACTCCTTACTGTTTATATATATTAGATGCTTTATTATCTAGTATCAAGTATTATTTGATACTTTTCTCTACGGCATCACGAACTCTACCAAACTTATTGTAGAGATCACTTTGTGTAGAATTTAAGGGAGGATACAGACGAATGGTATTACTAGCATACAACACTCGTCCACAAAACACTCGATTCTCCCAGATCTTGTTTACTACTGTATCAATATCGATTGAGTCTTCTAGAACTAGACCCAACATTAGTCCCTTACCACGAATATGAGCGGGTTCAAAGTCATCGAATACCTCTCGAGCGATCTTCTCACCTTGCTGCACTTGTTCTAGGAACTTCTTATTCCCGGTTTCTTGTAGTACCACTAGACCGGCAGCACAGCCGACCGGATTACCACCAAAGGTACTCAAGTGAGTAAAGGGATTCTTTTCGGTAATATTATCGAAGAGTTCTTTACTGGCCACTACAGCACCCAGAGGATAGCCTCCACCGATTGCCTTACCGAGAGTGATGATATCCGGATAGGCGTTCTTATAGTGATCTAGAGCAAACTGAGTACCACTTCGGCCAAAACCCGTCTGTACTTCATCTATTACTAGAAGTACACCATGGTCCTTACACCATTTGCTTACATAGGCAACCCATTCGGGGTCAAGTGGAATTACTCCGGCTTCCCCTTGGACCAACTCCATAAAGAAGGCAGCACGTTGTCCATACTCTTCTGGGATTTCATCTCCCGGTTCGATCCACTTCGTGAGCTCTGGATTAACCATATAAGCGAAAGGCTCACGATACATTGGCTTATAAGTGATACTAAGACTACCAAGAGAACGTCCGTGGAATCCATTTTTAAGTGCTATAAATCCTTCTCTCCCCGTTGCCAGGGTTGCTAACTTCATTGCTAATTCATTTGCTTCAGTTCCGGCCACTGTAAACCACACTCGGTTCTCATGCCCAGTTCCATTACTCATACTCATGGTGTTAAATTGTTGAGCCAATCTTTGAGCAAAATCCAATTGCTCTTGGATATAGAACTCACCATAGACCATAGTATGAGCATACCTATCGGTCACTGACTTAACCGCTTGTCGAATCTTAGGGTGATTATGTCCGAGATTATTTACAGCAATACCACAGGCCATATCAAACATAGCCCCATACTCTTTGGTCTCAAAATAAGAACCATTAGCACTCTCAATAGTAATCGGATAGGGCCAAGGATTAGTTCTTGCCAAATAGTCCTTCATTAGTTTCCTCCCACATAAATGTCGAAGTCATCAGTAGTATCGAATGGCTCAAAGAAGCCCGGAAACTGCATCTCTCCTATAGGGCAGATGCGAGTGACCATATTGTCTTCTAGGATATCTAGAATAGCAAAATCTTCTTCGAGTGCTGCTACTGTACTAATCTGACTTCTCCACTTCTCGATAAAGTCCTGTACATCTTCTAGGTAGTCAACTACACAAAACCTAGCATCTCCATATAGATTAGTAAAGACCTCGGGAGAGTTCAACTTTTCTTTTCGTACATACTTGCCGATAAAGTCAGCGGTAATAAACTGCTGTACTAGTTCACTCTTTCTAGTAAGAGGAAGCTTGTCTCTAAACTCTTCAATGGGAGCCCCAAAGTTAAGAACCATAGTGTCATTAATCATGGCCCATTGCTTTTTGGTGGGCTTACCAACAATAACATAGAACTTGGGGCTTAGACAGCCTTCACCATAGAAACTAAAGAAGTCAAAGCAGATCTCGTTAATATTGGTGGGAGTTAGATCTTCTGCTCTAATTACTCCAAACGAGAATTTGGGTCCGTGAATATGGACATTCTTATTCTCGGTTTCAAGTTCGGTAAAAGCATCTACAGTCTCTTGCCCACCGAATACTACAATATCAGTTGCACTATTAAGAGCGTCAATCCATTCATGATTGAGTCTAAGCTCATCACTAGAGTTATTGTAGACCTTGCAGTCCACTCCTTCTCCATAGTAATCGATGACATTAAGGATCAAAAAGTATTCGTCAATAGTAGGAGCCTTAACAACCAAACTCTCTGGCCCGGCTAGTTTAAGACACAAGAATACACTCTTGGCAGTAGCGGTAGGTACACTCTTGGCTCCTACAATTACGAATTTACGGCCGCTCTTTTCTGTATACTCTTCAAAGTCACGGGGGATCCATAAGTGTTCAATGGCCATCCGATAATCATTCTCGAGGAATCGACCATATTCGGCTAGGGTACTTACGAGATCGACCTCTGGATTAACGACCCATTGCTTGTGCATAAGTTAAACTACATCCCTTCTCCGGTGCACTAGGGGCTCGTCCATCTAGGATTAGAGCATCTACTATATCACCAGTATAGATGTGGCCCATGTCTTCGGTCAAGATAAAAGGACAACTCCAAACGTTGGCTAGGTCTACAAAGGCAATAATACCTTGGTTGCCCTTCTTCATTTCTCGCTGACTTAAGGGGTCAACCAAGCGATAGTCCAGCCAGTGAGGACCGTGATACCGAACTTCCTTTTCGTTATTCCAGGCATAGAGTTGACTCGAAATTTCACTCATGGAGTATTCACGAATCATTCCGTCCAGATCTACTCCAAAGAAGTCACTTACTTGAGAGGTTAGCATACGAGGAGTAATCTCGATATTACGACCCTTCCAACCACCGGTCTCAAAGACCAAACTACTACTAGAAAGTTCGATCTTTTCCAATCCTATAGTGGTAATGGTCTGCATTAGATCGTAGTAAGAGAGGCTGGTACCCATTAGTAGAACAGGTTCTTTCTCTTCACTTAAACTCTCTACAAAGTCACGTACTCGGATAGGGTCAAGCATACCATCAAAACGTTCGAGTTCTCCCCGAGGATCATACATCTCGGAGATATACTGCATCATATAGTAGAGACTGGAATTTTCTAGTTTGGGAGAGAGAACCACTACACGGAACTTTGGTGGACCATAGGCGGTAATATGATAGTCAAAGCACTTGAGAATACTGGCTCGATAGGCTTCAGTATCATACATAAAGTGATCACTCTTATCACCCTTAGTAGTGCCACTAGAGTTAAATAAGACACCCGGGTAAGGCATCTCGGTTTCCCATTGGATACCCACACGGTTTCGCTTGAACTCTCCAATAGGCATAAGAGGAATCTCTCGCCAATCTTTTAGTTCGCCACGATCATACTTCTTATAGACCGGATTCATCTCTCGATGCAGGTCATAAAGATCTAGAGCAACCTCATTAAAGCCCTCGTTAGTTACATAACTGGGGTCTTCTTTGATAAATTCGATGGCACTCTGAATGATACTGTTTATTTGCTTACTATTCATTTACCCAATCTCTTCCCTAATGAAAACTCTTTCCATAGAGTTCCCTTTTCCCATCTATCTTTAATACTAGTAAATTCATAACCATCAAACAACTCCTCTAGGTGTCGAGCATTCTCAGAACCATCTGGCCGAACCGGATTAAACTGTAGATCTCCTAGGGGTGGGAATGGGATCTCGTCCTTACCGTCTAGTTGGATTAGAGAGTAAGCCATTCTTACAAGTTCTTCGTGAGGGGAGATCTTATCATTACCTTCGTCAAAGATACCGTCTAGAGAGCCATACTCGGCAATAAGTTTGGTGGCTTTCTTGGGCCCAATACCGGGAACACCTCGAACATTATCACCCTTATCGCCCATTAGAGCCCAGATTTCCGGTAGTCGTTGAGGAATGACTCCCCACTCTTGCATTACTCGATCGGTGTCAAAGATCTCTTCTTCAATCTTCTTTATGCCCAAACTCGGTTTAACTACAATGATGTTATCTCGAATAAGTTGGTGGATGTCGTGATCTGCACTAACGATTACCACTTGGTCAAAGATGGAACCATAATCGATCACTGCCTTGGCAATAATGTCATCTGCCTCTACATTTCTAATACGCATATACGGAATACCGATTGCCCTTAGAAAGTCAAAGACCGAGTCCAGTTGTGGGTGGAACTCATCTACCTGTGGTTCTTCATTGGGCTCTTGCTTGCGATTGCGGTTGGCCTTATACTCGGGGTCAATGGCCAATCGTTTGCTACTTCTGCCTCGGTCGAATGCAATAAAGACATGAGAGGGTTCAAATCTACGGATCATACTGGCAATAGTGTTAATAGTGCCTAATACTCCCCAGGTAGGATAACCGTCACTGGTTCTTAGGTCTTGCCTCATTAGTCCGCCATAGGCTCTAATAAAGATATTGTGCCCGTCTAGGACCAAGAGTGTCTTTTTATGCATAATATTGCTCAAATTGAGGCCATAACATATCGGCATGTACCTGGCCCAAGTATAGTGACCACTGCTCTTTGGGGACCATACAGGCAGCTAGATAGCAAGCGACATTCCATTCGGCAGTTGTTAGTTCTTCAGAACTATAGGTTCTAGAAAAGTCTAAGCGTTCCCAATTCTTTTCACGGCCGAAGAAAATACCATTTCTATTGGCTCTGAAACGAGTGGGGCAAGCATAAGGAGCAGTAGTATCGTGGCTTACTACCAAGTCCAGAACTTTTTCGAATCTAATGTCTCGTGTTAGAGTATAGAGTTCGTTTACTTCCAGAGTTCCAAGCATATGTACTCCAGTTCCTCTACCATTAGTAAAGGCAGAACTATGAGTTAGAAACTCCAAGAAACCCAACCTCTTACCCCAGGAAGGCAGAGTATTAGATATTACGGTCTCAATTTTGGTATCATAAGTTACACCCACTCGGTCTACAAGACCACTACGATCCCAAAACTTGTAACTGTCTAAACCTTGCTCTAGTGTCTTGGCCTGGATAACTCCGATAAACTTACCGGTATAACCGGCATTCCTCATCTCTTCATAAAACTCTATACCCCTCTTACGAGTCTTTTTATCCTTATGAAGAACATCTGGAAGGATAAGATATTCAGGACGAAGTCTACCGGCCAGATAAGCCAATCGTGTGCCTCGCTCACCTTCTCCTAGTTCATCTGCTCCATTGTCTAGAATAAGCTTGGGGAGTTCACAATAACGTTCAATAATAAAGTTAGTGCTCATTTCATGAGATAGAGCATAACCTGGAGACATTGGGTGAATCATTCGGTGGGGAGAACCCAAGTATAAGTCCATACTACTTCCTTACTAGTACAGCCGCAAAGTTACTATATTTTTCACGGACATCGAGATCACAAGTATAGCCGTTCTTTTCTGCCAGTTCAACTATCTCTCGGGGGTCATGACTGTTAAAGTTTCTACTCCAGTCCCAGTTGGGGTCATTTAGACTACGATTGAATTCGTGTCTTTGAGAGATAAATAGAACGGCCTTATTGGTCATGGCCATAACCTTTTCTAGAAGTTCTAGAGAATAGTCATGAGGCAGAGAGTCCATCATACAGAGGACAAGAGTGACATCTGCACGAATACCCTTTTCATAAGCACTCTCAATGCTTTCTACCTCAAAAGAAGCATTGGGAAGATCGGCATAGATCTCACGACAACCGGTAATCATATTTTCGGCCAGGTCTGTACCCAGGTACTTGATCTCGGGATTAATGCTTCTAAGAGTCATGGCATAAGCACAACCCACTTCGTGTACGGTAACATTGGGGTCTAGTGCATAATACCGATCGGTGATCTCTTTGGTCTTTTCTCGAACGAACTTGACCGTCTTTTGTCGATATAGACCGAACACTTGCTTTTCGGACATAGTGTTCCAATATTCCTTACGATGCTCATCAGTCATCGTGTTAATATCGAACTTTCTAACTCCCTTACGGGCCTTAGGCTTTTCTGTTGGCATTTTCTTCCTTAATCATTTCTATGGTCTCCTCTGACCAATCTTTTACATATTCTAGAGAGGGGAAGGATTCCGTACTACTAATACTAAATTCTGCCATCCGTCGAATCAAGTTAGTACTTCGAACTCCCGGCCACATTCTCCACTCGAGGGTATTGTAGCTCTTGGTCGGGTCCATTACTGCTCCCGGACAAGCCAATCTACGATACTGATATAGTTGGAAACTCTGCCTGGTACCGTCTTCTAGTTTGTGGTGTCTTCTATACTCGTAACTATATTCCTCATAATCCTGAGTTTTAAGAAGATCTTCTACAAAGTCATTAGAGTAACGATAGACAGAAGGGCTAAAATTTTCAGTTGCTGCTTCATGAACTTTAATTAAGGGATACTGTGCATCTTTAATCCATGCAGTAAAGGTCATTAAACGCTTCCACTGTTCTGGGCTCTGTTCACCAAAATCTACATGTACGTGTAGGTCATGAAATAGATCGGGGTCAATGTTGGCTCCCATAAACTCTAGATCAGTGAGATAGCATTCGAGAACTTCGAAGTCCTGGTCTATATTCTCGGACTTAAGTACCGGTGAGATTAGTTCAGCTCCCTGCCAATACTGTCTATTACTCTCTTTACCACCGACTATACTTCCGTCAGGTAATTGAACGATTCTACGACACTTGGTTCCATTGTGATTTCTAATGGTCTTGTCAGAACTAATGTTCCAGATGTCATATTTGCGAACCTTGTCCTTAAGAGAGATTCCTCGGTCCTTCCACTGCTCAAAAGGGATTCCTTGACGAGTGAAGACAATTTCTGCTGCCTTAAGCAGATTAATGTCTCCCATTTCGATCTCTAGGCCATAAGTGGTCATTAGATGTTGTCCGGACGCTTGGCAGTTGCTAGGAAACCCTTCTCCAATTCTACATCAAATGGAGGCCAGTCCGGGAAGTTCCATTCACGACTCTCGTAGATTCTTTTGGCACTACGGTCGGGGTTATATAGTGCAGCTTCTACAAATTGTCGGGCAAACTCCAGACAGTCACGAATCTGGTCGGGATCAGTGGTATTGGGGAAGCATCGAAACTCGATGGTACCGTGAGTAAATACTGCACGGACATTAATACCGGCACGGTGTACTCCGATGTGGTACTGTCTCTTGCCCAAACGTTCGTTATAGTGGAAGTGAGCATCATAGAAGTCCTTGGGTGTAGTGGCATCTAGAATGGACTGCCATCTACTCGGTGGAACTCCCTGCTTGGTCCAGAGATTCTTTTGACGATTAAATCGTTTGGCCACTTCCCAGTCTTCCTTGTCCGGAAATTGATTTTCTTCCGGCTTGGTTCTAGGAAGCATGTCAAAGAATACGAACTCTTGGTTTTTGATTACATAATCGAATACTGCACGAAGACTTTCAATGTCATCTACTAGGCCGGGAACTCCAATATGCAACTGGAGGCTACCTCGGTATAGAGCGTTGGGATTAAGAAGATCTCTAAGAGTGGTAGCGATCTCTACCTGTCTCTCCAGTGTATCTGATGGAAGTGTATTAATCTCTCCTCCACGGTCGTTTCTTTGGAGAGTGGGGTCGTTGGCTCTTCCGTCGGAGTTGACGATTGTCCACTCTTTGGGACTCCACTGGCCACAGTCTTCGGGGAGTACGGTTCTTGCGTCACAATCACTCCATTCTAGTTCCATACCATAGGTAAATTGTCCTAGTCGCTTCTTACGCTTTTCGATGATCTTCTTCCTTGCTGCTGCTGCATTAGGATCCGGGTAATCCATATACTTGTGTTTAGTAGCCAAAAAGCCTCGTTCAAGATCCGGACGAAACTCTTGCCACTTGGGGAAATTCCACTCTCTGCTCTCATAGATTTCACGAGTGGTCTTAGTGGGGTTAAAGAGAGCTGTCTCCATATACTGTCGGGCAAACTCTAATGCATCTCCTACTTGCTCGGGATCAGTTGTTCCGGCAAAGATACGAAATTCTGTAGTTCCGTGCTTGAATATTGCTCGGATGTTAATTCCAGCTCGAACAATTCCGATGTGATAGAGTCTACGTCCGAGCTTTTCATTATACTGGAAGTGACAATCGTAAAATTCTCTACAGGTTGTTGAATTGAGAATATCTTCGGCACGGTTTGGTGGTACTCCTTGCTTGGCCCAATAGTTTTGTTGACGATAAAAGCTTTTAGCCAGTTTAAGGTCATCTTTGTCTGGAAACAACTCTGCAGTAGGCTCCGGATAGGGAAGCATATCAAAGTAGACGAAATCTTGGTTGTCCTGAGTGTATTGGAACAATTGCTTAAGGCTATCTAAATCATCCTTAAGTCCTTCTACTCCTACGTGAACATGTAGATTGGCTCGGTAGAAACTCAAAGGGTTTAGTAGTTCTTTGAGCTGTCTGGCAATCTCCACTTGCTCTTCGATAGTATCAGTGGGTACTGTATTGATCTCTCCACCGTACACTGTCTTCTTCATAGTAGGGTCATTGGCTTGACCATCAGAGTTAACTAGAGTGGCATCATCTTTGTTCCATTTGGCTAAATTGGCCGGGATCTCGATTCTACGGTCTACGTCACTCCATTCAAGCTCTACTCCATAGGTGAACTTACCTAAAGCCATATGATTCCTTTACTAAATTTTGCTGTGGTTGCATAGTATGGTTCTCTGGACCAGTTACATTATATTAGTAACTTACCAACATACTTTCAACAAATTTTTGCTGGGCCAAATTCTTAGCCTTAACTTCACACTGGATATCAAAGTTTTCATGGAAGCTCCATGCCCAATTGTTATTGGCTTCGTTCCAGTAGTAGTCCGAGTGAGCACGTAGCTTGGGCTTATTTAGACCTCGAGCCATACACTCGATAAAGTCCGGCTGTACTTGAGGGTCATGACCTACAAAGTGCTCTTCACGAGGGCTAGAGTAGTGAATGACCGGACGAACACCACGCCAAGACTCGATAACTTGGAGCATACGAGGGTCATCGGGCTGGATATACTCACCGGTCTTGACCCAATGGTGATGGATATCTACAACAAGAGCAAGTTCATGCTGCAACTTAAGACTCTCGTCAATACCCCAAGCCATCTCATCATTCTCGATAGTAAGACAATTTTTGGCTACAGGAGAGAGGTAAGGTAAGACCTCAAGAATACCACGAGCACCATTACGACCGGCAATATGGGTATTGATCTTGAGATCTTGGAACTCTTCACCATAACCCATCCAGAAAGCCATGTCGGCATGGTACTCGATTTCGTCAATGCTACGAAGAACTACATCAGGACGCTCACTAGCAAGGACGGTAAACTCACCGGGGTGAAAGCTCAAACGAATATTATTGGCTCGAGCAAACTCACCGATTTCGGCAAAACCGTTCTCGATCTTTTCGATAATACCGTGCCTACGATATACACTCTTCCAATACTCAATAGAGTAGAGAGGTAAAAGATCACTGCCCAAACGAACCATATGGTAGATTTCGTCACGAGCAGCAGTACGCTCTAATAGCAACTTAACACTATTGAGGTTATGCTCCATAACTTCAATAAGCTTGAAGTCGGCCTTATGACCACGATTGCGATTCATCCAGTTAAGACTAAGACTTCGAGTATTTAGAGCCTTAGCATCATCTTTGGCACCAATACCATTAATCTGTTCATCATGATCAATCCACTTACAACAAAAACCTACTCGACCATTACTCATGCTCGATACCATGCTCTCTATCAAATTTCTCGTGCTCACGGCGCCATTGCCACTTACCCCAAGAAATACCTACTAATAGAATAAGTATATTTTCTAGAGATGAGTAGAACAACTCGGAAGTTGCGTGAGGAGCGTCGGTAATAAGGCCTATGCTTTTACGGAAGTATCCGGCATTAGACGATTGCTCTCCCACCCAACTATGAGCCACTAGATGAGTTACTACAATGACAGATAACAGAACAAGAAGAACAAAGACCGGAACCCAAAGAAAGATTTTTTTATTCATCACTTGGCCTTTTTGGCTTCTTCTCGTTCTGTTGCACCATCTCGGACAGTGTAGCTACCCTTCTTAATCAGTACAAAGTACATGGGAGTGTTTTCTTTGATGATCTTTAGAGCGGTATCATAACTGATCTCGTACTCCTTAGAGAACTCCCAAGGACTAATCACTCGGTCCTTATTGTCTCGAGCCCATTCTCTGAGCTTTTGTTCTTTGTTTTCTCGAACTGGAGTTTTACGCTCGGTAAGAACCACTTCACCGGTAAGTTCTTCAATTAATTTCTTACTGACCATATGAGTTACCAAAGTCTCAATAACATTCCAGTTATTGGTTTGGGCTTTCTCAATGACATACTGTGCTCTTAGTCGCTCTTGCTTTTCATAGAATGCATCTCTTGCAGCTTTTCTCTCTTGCTGCAATAAGCTTACTTCTTGGTTGTCTTCCAACTCTCTACTTCCTTCCTGAAGTATTCTTCCCACAACTCTAACTCGGTAGGCATTACTCTAATTTTATTAGACTTCTTGTACGGTTTCAAGTTTTCTTGGATAAGCTTATCGATTTCGATCTGATACTTCTTATCGGTTGGACGAGTTCCATCACCGTCTACCGGACGAGTGTCTAGGGGGATGTAGTAGACAACATCCCAGTAATTTTCGATCTCCCACCGCATTTCCATCTGACACACTCTTAAAATATGAGTTTCATCTCTATCAGGATTTTGCTTACTACGAACCTTATATAGCTGGTAGGCGGTTTCATCCATGGCCCATCGTTCACTAAGAACATAGGGACCAACAACAGTTAGTGTATCAAGCATTTGAGATCTGCGATAATAGATACAGGCCAGTTCGAAACCCGGTTGTTCTCGATCCCAACCCAAGCTCATTAGATCACGAGTGGCAGAACCCAATGGTGGTAGACTATAGTCTACTACTTCTCGAAGAATGTTCATGGCCGTGGTCTTTCCGGCACCATGTGCTCCGGTAAAAGTAACTCTCATCCCTTACGGTATCTCTTTCTATGCTTTAGTACGGGTTCTTTAAAAGCATCTACTCTTAATATTATAAGCCTCAATTGCCTATCGGTCATCTTATTTTGCCATCTTAAGGCATGGGCAATACGAACTATATCATTGAGACTAAAACGACGTTCCCCACCGGGACTTCTTCTAATCTCGATGGCATTACCTTGTCGGTCTACAAATTGACCCACTCGTTCTTTTCTACGAAAGGTTTGAGGAGTTAGGTCAAAGAAGGCAGCAGCCATAGCCAAAGAAAAGACCGGATCATCATCCCGACGAGCCAAACCTTTCTTCTTGGGACTACTTTCCTGCTCGGACATAGAATGCCGTCCGGGTCTTGCTGGGGAGAGTGGCCTTTACAATCTGCTCCATACCGACATTGCCCAACTTAAGCTGACGCTCGAGAGCATCTTCATTAAGTTCACGGTAGTCCTCAACTTCAGTAACCGTTTTACCGTCCGGGTAGGAAACGGTCTTTTCGATTACCACTCGGTTAGTGATCATATGGAACTGGTCGGGTTCAAGCACCTTTTCCAAAAGGTCAATATCTACATTGAGCTTACCACCGGTCACTTCTTTGGACAGCTTGACCTTGTGCTCGGTAGAGTATAGATAACCGCTAGTACTAGAAGAGTCTTCACCTTCACGGTCAATGTTAAGATTAATTACATCAGTAGCATACTTCTTAAGAGCATCGGCACGACCGGTAATTACATCTTGAGCTGCACGGACTGCAAGGAGTTCGGTTGCTAGAACATCGATCTCATTGGCATCAAGTGGGCGAATGGTTGAGATGTCGGTAATACCCATTGATTCGAATAGGTTGCCGAATACTTCATCCAATCCGGATAGGTCTGTAGCACTCTTACGTCGGATTTCAGATCGTGTCGGTGTGGACGGTGTACCAAACTCCGCCTCCGTCACGGGGACTCCAAAACTCGATTCGGTTACTAAGGGATTCTTCATTTTTTTCTTCCTTCCTAGAAGACTTACTAGAACTAATTTTAGTAGAAGGATGTTGACTAATCAACTCCCTTTTTTCGTACTTCCGTGCTTCTACAGCACCACCAATAGAGGTTAATGCTTCCCTCCACTTGCGAGTGTGACCTTGTTTTGGGACCAATAGGTGGGCCACTTCATGCTTCATTACCAGTGATGGATTACCTCGCTTGGTAAAGGCCAGTTTGGCATCTCGAATACAGATCCACCCAAACCATTCATCTTCGGGGTCATTGTGAGCATGCGCCCATACTTCTATCCATTCTAAGGGATTCTCGGCACTAACACAAGCATTACCCAAATACACTCCCCATACTACCGGGTAGTCTTGGAGGCCAAATACAGTGGGCCTATGTGCTCCGGGTCTTATTCTAGACATTCTAGTACCTTAATAACATCACACGGCCACTCTTGTATAAGTGTATCATTTGGACCCTTGCAACCTACACAATAGTTGACATTACCTTTTCTACCCTGATTCTGGAAGATGGGTTGGTGTTTACTTCTATAGTCTTCGGGGGTCATACTTCTGCTCCGTCAGGGTGTCCTAAAGCCTTTCCCTTTTCGCAGGGATATGGCTTCCAGCAAGTTCTACACCATGGGTCTTCTCGGTCAGTATCCCCATCATGATAATGGTATTCAATCAATGATTCGTAAGCATCCAGTACCTTGATTACGTCGCAGGGGTAATCGGCTGGGTAGCCACCGTCTTTGGTGCAGAAACCGCAATAGTCGCCAAGATAGGTGTGCTTCTCTCGTAGGGCTTGGCGTTCTTCTTTAGTCATCACTCACTCCATCAGCCCAGTGGTCCCATTCGGCGTCGGCAACAGAACCCTTGAAACCATCATCGTATCCACGTTCGTAATTTATCGCCGCCTGAAAGTTTGCTTCTTCCAGTGCAACCAGTACCTTAATCACGTCGCAGGGGTAATCGCCAACACAACCGGCGGAACACTCGTTAGAGTCGCAATACCCACAAGAGCATTTGCCGTGCTTCTCTCGTAGGGCCTTGAGTTCGTCGGGGGTCATAGTTTCTCTCCGCACTTGGGGCAGTAGACATAGCCTTTGTAGTCTGTAAATGGGTACGGCGTATCATTTTCACCCAATTCCAAAGTACCCTTGTCAA
>Ga0208381_1000030_pt1 | contig 59378 bp, 51 predicted proteins | sample CryBogCBE13Jul09_FD_184572 | JGI IMG/M metagenome (GOLD analysis project Ga0208381, IMG submission 184572) | Freshwater microbial communities from Crystal Bog, Wisconsin, USA - CBE13Jul09 (SPAdes) (version 2) | ecosystem: Environmental > Aquatic > Freshwater > Lake | place: Crystal Bog...
ACGATTAATCGTAATATCAAGGCTTACTTATTTGCTGTGATTGGTGCTGAATATATTCTTAAATTATTACCGCGTGGTACGCATGATTATGAAAAATTTATCAAACCTTCTGAATTAATTGCATGGTGCCGAAAAGAAAATTTAAATATCAAAACGTTAATAGGGATGACTTATAACCCAATCACAGAAGTGTATAAATTAGGTGATGATGTTTCAGTCAATTACCTAATTGAAATCACAAAAGATTAATCATGAAAGCGGTTCTCTTTGATTTAGATGGCACATTAATCGATAGCGCACCACAACTTGTAGGCGCACTCAATCAACTAAGACAAAAATATGATTTAGCCCCGATTCCTTTTTTAAAAGGTCGACCCTTTGCTTCTCATGGTGCCGCAGGTCTTCTTAAAGCCGGTTTTGATATGGATAAGAATGACCCTTTATTTGATTCACGTATCGAAGAGTTTTTAAGTATTTATAAAGAAATTTTCAATCAAGATGTGCAATGTATGGAAGGTATTGAAGATTTAATTCAAGATTTAAATCTCAAAAAAATTGCATGGGGGATTGTGACTAATAAGGCAAGTATGTTTGCAACACCCATTGTTACTTCTCACCCTCTTTTAAAATTTTCACAGTGTCTTGTCTCAGGTGATGATGTATCTATTCCAAAACCATCTCCAGAAGGGCTTATTAAAGCTGCATCGATACTTGCCATTCAGCCATCTGAAATTATTTATCTAGGGGATGATAGACGTGATGTTATTGCGGCAAATGATGCCGGTATGATTAGTATAATTGCACGTTATGGTTATTTAGAAGAGGGTGATGATGGTAGAAATTGGAATGCTCACCATATCATTGATAAACCAAAAGATATATTAAGTTACTTTTAGTCTTTAATTGTTTTTCGTTCAATCATCGCTTGAGCGAGTGTGCCACTATCAACATATTCAATCTCGCCGCCCATAGGCAATCCTCTTGCAATGCGACTTAATTTAATACCGCGAGATTTTAGAAGTTCAGTCACGTAATGTGCCGTAGCGTCACCACTCACTGTAAAATTATTAGCCAAAATCACTTCTTTAACGATTCCTGCATCAAGTCTTTTCAAAAGTCTGTCTAAATGGATGTCTTTAGGTCCAATGCCATCCAATGGTGAGAGTTTACCCATCAATATGAAATACATGCCGTTATAAGAATGCGTTTGTTCTAACATCATAAGATCACTCGGCATTTCAATGACACAAAGAAGTGAGGGATCACGTTCTTTAGATGAGCAAAGTGAGCAGATCACTTCTTCAGAAAAATTATTACAATGAGAACAATGCCCTACAAGCTCAATGGCATTTGCTATTGATGTTGCAAGTTGAGATGCGCCTTTTCTGTCATGTTGCAGTAGATGATAAGCCATACGTAAAGCTGATTTAGGGCCAATACCGGGTAAGCACCTTAAGGCATCAACGAGCTGTTCCAGTGCTTCAGTATTTTTCATAGAATAAAATTAGAAAGGTAACTTCATTCCAGGCGGCAACATAGTACCCATCTTGGCATTAGTTGTTTGTTCAATTTTTTGTAATGCATCTTTAAAAGCGACAATTAAGAGATCTTCTAACATCTCGTGATCGCTCATCACTGAAGGATCAATAGAAATCTTTTTAATTTGATGTTTGCAAGAGATAGCGATTTTAACAAGCCCGTTGCTAGCGATACCTTCTACGTCAATCTGCCCAAGTTCATCCTGTGCTTTTTGCATATTGGCTTGCATCATTTGTGCTTGCTTCATTAAATTGCCCATGCCACCTTTCATCATATGACGACTCCTTATAAAGATTGATTAGGTTTAATGCTAGATGGAATAATTTCAGCATTAAATTCTGTAAGTAATGATTGAACAAATTGATCTTGAAGCATAGCTTCTTCTGTATCTTTCATAAGTGTTGAACGTTCTTCTTGCTTTTGTTTAAGTGGTGAATTATTTGCACCTTTTTGCAAGATCACAAGCTTGATACGTTGATTAAAATATTCAGACAAACTAGATTCTAATTTTTTTTGGTAAGTTTCATTAAGTAGATGTTTATGTTCATCCGCAATAGATAAAATCATTTCATTATTTTTAAAACTTACAAGTTCTGATTGTTGCGCAAGCGCTTTCACTAAACCTAATTTCAATTGATCTACAAGCTCACGCCAATTTCCATTGAATATCAGAGTTTCTTTTGTTTCTTCATCTTTAATTTCATCTATGACTTCAATTTTTTTTTTAATCTCAAGCGCATCAGGTGACACTTGGTTGGGCTTTGAAATTATTTCAGGCTTTATTACATTAATTGGAATTTCTTTTTTTTGTGGCGATACAACTTTTGAAGCGATCGCTTCTTGAGGTGCAAAAGAAAGCATTCTTAAAAGTGTCATTGTAAATCCAGCAAACTCTTCAGGCGCCAAATAAAGATCTCGTCGACCTAATATGGCAATTTGATAAAGAAGTTGCAATTGTTCCGCACTTATTTGTTTTGTTAATGTAATGACTTGATCGCGATCAAGATAAGATGCCTCTAAAGCATCTGGAATAGATTGAGCCACGCTAATAGTTTGAATAAGGTTAGCAAGATCATTAAGCGCTGCATCAAAAGAAAGATTTCTTTCATTCATTTCTTTCGCAATCTCGAGGGCTTTATTGCCATCTTGCTCAATGACTGCATGAATTAAGTTAAATAAGTATGATTGGTCAATCGCACCCAGCATTTTCTTGATCGTAGTTTCTTCAATGGTGCCCCCGCAATAAGCGATACCTTGATCAAGAATTGATAATGCATCACGCATACTTCCATTGGCTGATTTTGCAATGAGATAGAGCGCATTGATTTCATATACGATACTTTCTTCTTTTAGTATCTTTTCCAAATATTCTGAAATAGATAGAGAAGGCATTTGTTTTAAATTAAACTGTAAGCATCTCGATAAAACAGTAACTGGCACTTTTTGGGGGTCAGTCGTGGCTAAGATAAATTTGACGTGTTCCGGCGGTTCTTCTAATGTTTTTAACATTGCATTAAATGCACTTTTTGAAAGCATATGCACTTCATCAATGATGTAAATCTTAAATTGTCCTTGTGTGGGAGCGTATTGCGCGTTATCTAAAAGATCTCGCATATTATCCACTTGAGTATTAGATGCTGCGTCGACTTCAATTAAGTCTACGTATCGTCCTTGATCTATTTCAGTACAAACCGCACAAATACCGCAAGGTGATGAACTGATACCTTTTTCGCAATTAAGAGACTTTGCAAGAATACGTGCTAATGTAGTTTTACCAACACCACGGGTGCCTGTAAAAAGATAAGCATGATGAAGTCTTTTTTGATCAAGTGCATTTTTAAGTGCTTGCACGACATGTGCTTGACCGACGAGCGTATCAAACGAACGAGGGCGATATTTGCGAGCAAGAACTTGATAACTCATGAAATAATGTTTAACCAATCCAAGTTAATTAAGAGGCGAGCCAGACCCCCGGCACTTGTTTCTTTAGTTGTGGCTGCTTGCTTCCGCACCTGACCAGGTTGGCTAAATTACAATGCGGGGAGGCCCGCCAGTGATTATTTTAACCTATGGTAAGACCTTTTACTCGCAATGTTTTACCGGATGTTGGCTCAAATAAGCCCATTCTTCATCACTATATAAGCGCGATCGGATAATAAAGCGCATACCCGTTCCATTTTCTAGCGAAAACTGCCCGCCATTACCTGGAATAGAATCAAGCGTGAGATGAGTATGTTCCCAGTAGGAGAATTGACTAGCACTCATATAAAAATAAATACCATGTACGATGCCCAATTCAACGTCTGAGCCACCTAAGTAAAATTCACCTTTGGGGTAGCACATGGGCGCGCTTCCATCACAGCAACCGCCTGATTGATGAAATATCAATTCACCGTATTTTTCTTTTAAAGAATCGATCAGTGTGTTCGCGGCTTCTGTTGTATCTATGCGTGTAAAAGTTTTTTCCATAAAAAAGAAAGGCAAGACTTAAAGCCTTGCCTTTAACTTTAGTTAAATTGAATCTTAAAAGAAGCCAAGCTTATTTTCGCTGTAGCTGACTAAAAGATTCTTCGTTTGTTGGTAATGATCAAGCATCATCTTATGATTTTCACGACCGATACCAGATTGCTTGTATCCACCGAATGCAGCATGAGCAGGATAGAGGTGATAGCAATTTGTCCATACGCGACCCGCCTTGATACCACGACCCATTCTAAATGCAATATTGCCATTTCGCGTCCAGACACCAGCACCTAAACCGTAAAGTGTGTCGTTTGCAATTTCAAGTGCTTCAGCCTCATCTTTGAAAGTAGTCACAGAAAGCACTGGTCCAAAAATTTCTTCTTGGAAAATGCGCATCTTGTTATGACCTTTGAACACGGTAGGTTCGATGTAATATCCTTCCGCTAAATCACCACCAAGTTTTTTACGATTACCACCGATGAGGAGTTGCGCGCCTTCTTCTTGGCCAATCTTAACGTAAGACATAATTTTTTCAACTTGCTCGCTTGATGCTTGAGCGCCAATCATAGTGTTCATATCAAGCGGACTTTCTTGTTTGATAGCAGCTACACGTTTAAGTGCGCGCTCCATAAATTTGTCATAAATAGATTCTTGAATGAGCGCACGTGAAGGGCAAGTACACACTTCGCCTTGATTCAGCGCAAACAATGTAAAGCCTTCAAGTGCTTTATCAAAGTAGCTATCGTCCTTATCCATTACATCTTCAAAGAATACATTAGGTGATTTACCACCAAGCTCTAATGTCACTGGAATAAGATTTTGTGATGCATATTGCATAATGAGTCGACCCGTAGTCGTTTCACCAGTGAATGCAATTTTGGCAATACGCGGTGAACTTGCTAGTGGTTTACCAGCTTCTAAACCAAAACCATTTACGATATTAAGAACACCAGGTGGTAATAGATGACCGATTAATTCCATGACAACCATGATTGAAGCAGGCGTTTGTTCTGCTGGTTTCATCACAATAGCGTTCCCTGCAGCCAATGCTGGAGCTAATTTCCAAGCAGCCATGAGAATAGGGAAGTTCCAAGGAATAATTTGACCTACAACACCTAAAGGTTCATGGAAATGATAAGCGTATGTATCATGATCGATTTCACCAATACTTCCTTCTTGTGCACGAACGCAGCTTGCGAAATATCTAAAGTGATCAATCGCTAAAGGAATATCAGCTGCCATCGTTTCGCGAAGTGGCTTACCATTATCAATCGTTTCAGCAATTGCAATCGCTTCTAGATTCTTTTCCATAACATCTGCAATTGCCATAAGAATATTAGCGCGCTCAGTAGGGCTCTTTTTAGCCCAACCATCCTTAGCAGCATGCGCTGCATCAAGTGCAAGATTTACATCCTTTTCTGTTGATCTTGCAATTTCACAAAAAGCTTTTCCTGTGATTGGAGAGACATTCTCAAAATATTTTCCATCTGCTGGAGGTACAAATTTACCGCCGATAAAATTATCGTATTTCGCTTTATAGGGATGTTTTACCCCAAGATTTTTCAATGTTTCTAAGCCCATAAATTGCCCCTAAGTTAATAATTAATTAATAAAAAATATTATATAAATCAATAAGTTATGAAATTATTAAAACGGATGTACTGCGATAGACGCACGGTAAATAAATTCAATAGATCAACCTTAATACGAGTATCAACTTTAATCAAGAGACAAAAGATGATTCTTAGCATCACTGACCCTTAAGTTATAATTCCGACTCTTTTCGGAAGGGTGGATGAGCGGTTTAAGTCGCACGCCTGGAAAGCGTGTTTAGGTGAATAACCTAACGCGGGTTCGAATCCCGCCCCTTCCGCCATATTCTTTTGATTTATCTTTTAAAGATGAATATATTGGCTTTATACTAGAGGCTAATTCCCCTGTTAATTTTTAAAAGCTCATTTGCATACAATGATTGATGATTACAGAAAAGAAGCTGCTGATCGTTTAAAAGAGGATCTGCCGCCCCTTCCTCTGACAGCTAAGCAAACCGCAGAACTCGTAACATTACTAAAATCACCAAATACTAAAGACGCAGAAACGTTGATGGAATTATTTTGTCATCGCGTACCGTCAGGCGTTGATCAAGCCGCTTATATAAAAGCTGCCTATCTCACAGATATTGCTAAGGGCATTGAAAAATCCTCATTTATTTCACCAAAAAACGCAATTGAATTATTAGGAACAATGGTGGGTGGCTATAACGTTCAATCGCTTATATCACTTTTAGACTCAGGTCTTGCTGATGATGCCGTTAGAGTTTTATCTCATATCATTTTAATTTTTGATGCATTTCACGATGTAAGTGAAAAAGTAAAATCAGGTAATAAATCTGCAATGAAATTAATGGAATCATGGGCGAATGGCGATTGGTTTTTAAAAAAACCAGCATTACCAAAAGAAATTAAAGCATTAGTTTTCAAGGTGGATGGCGAAACAAATACTGATGATTTGTCGCCCGCACAAGAAGCTTGGTCAAGACCAGATATTCCACTTCATGCAAAAGCAATGCTAACAAATAAAATGCCAAATGGTATTAAAACCATTCAAGAATTAAAACTGAAGAAATTACCTTTGGCTTATGTGGGGGATGTTGTCGGCACAGGCTCATCTAGAAAGTCAGCTATTAATTCTCTTCAATGGCATATGGGAAATGATATTCCTTATATTCCAAACAAAAGAACAGGTGGGATTGTATTGGGTAGCAAAATTGCGCCCATATTTTTTAATACTGCAGAAGACTCAGGCGCACTTCCAATTGAATGTGATGTGAGTCAAATGAAAACTGGAGACGAAATTACTATTCAGCCATTTAACGGAAAAATATTAAATAGTAAAAATGAACTCATTGCTTCATTTAATTTAAGTCCATTTACGCTTGCAGATGAATATCGTGCAGGAGGAAGAATACCCCTTATTATTGGCCGTGGACTAACTTCTAAAGCAAGAGAGTTTTTAAAATTAGCTCCTAGTGATTTATTCTTAACTCCTGCTCAAGTAGCTTCTTCTAAAAAAGGATTTACGCTTGCACAGAAAATGGTTGGACGTGCCTGTGGATTACCCGAGGGTATTGGTATTAGACCAGGAACATATTGCGAACCTAAAGTCACATCGGTTGGCTCCCAAGATACAACCGGAGCTATGACAAGAGATGAACTAAAAGAACTAGCTTGTCTCGGATTTAATGCTGATTTAGTGATGCAAAGTTTCTGCCATACAGCAGCTTATCCAAAGCCAGTAGATCTTAAATTGCAACATGAACTTCCTGAATTTATGTCAAGCCGAGGTGGCGTAACCTTAAGGCCGGGGGATGGCATTATTCACTCTTGGCTCAATCGTCTTTTACTTCCAGATACTGTGGGAACAGGCGGGGATTCGCATACGCGCTTTCCTATAGGTATTTCATTTCCAGCAGGTTCTGGACTTGTAGCATTTGCTGCAGCGATGGGTGCGATGCCAATTGATATGCCGGAATCCGTCTTGGTAAGATTTAAAGGTAAGACGCAACCAGGCATTACATTGAGAGATCTTGTTAATGCAATTCCTTATGTAGCGATTAAAAATGGCGATCTTACAGTTGCAAAACAAAATAAAAAAAATATTTTTAATGGACGCATTTTAGAAATTGAAGGTTTGCCTGATTTAAAAGTTGAACAAGCTTTTGAATTTGCAGACGCATCAGCAGAAAGATCTGCAAACGGATGTACAGTAAAACTTAATAAAGAGCCAATCATTGAATACATTCATTCAAATATCGCGCTTATTAAAAATTTAATTGATAACAATTATGAAGATAAAAGAACATTATTACGCCGCATGAAATCTATGGAAGATTGGTTAAAAAATCCAACTTTACTAGAAGCAGATAAAGATGCTGAGTATGCAAGTATTATCGAAATTAATCTTGATGATATTAAGGAGCCATTAATTGCTTGTCCAAATGATCCAGACAATATTAAGCCTTTATCTGAAATAGCGGGTAATAAAATTGATGAAGTTTTTATCGGAAGTTGCATGACTAATATTGGACATTATCGCGCAGCAGCTAAAGTTCTCGAAGATACAAATAAAATTCCAACGCGTTTATGGATTGTTCCTCCTACAAGAATGGATGAAACCGAGCTTAAGAAAGAGGGCGTATATTCTATTTTTAATAAAGTTGGCGCTAGAACAGAAGTGCCCGGATGTTCGCTCTGTATGGGCAATCAAGCCAGGGTTGAAGATGCTGCACATGTTTTCTCAACAAGCACTCGAAATTTTGATAATCGCATGGGCAAGGATGCTCAAGTTTATTTGGGATCAGCAGAGCTTTCAGCGGTTTGTGCAGCTTTAGGTAAGATTCCAACTCTTTCTGAATATCTTGCAATTAACAATCAAAAACTTTCAAAAGATTTAGATTCAATTTATCGATATTTAAATTTTGATCAAATGCCGGAATACAAACCTAAAAAAGTTATTGAAATTACTGAAATTTGACAAACGATGGCTTTGATTAAAAAAGAAGATTTTATTGAAAGCATCGCTGATGCCCTTCAATTTATTTCTTATTATCATTCAGAAGATTTTATTCTTTCAATGCGCAACGCGTATGAAAAAGAAAAATCTATTCCTGCTAAAGATGCAATGCTCCAAATTCTAACAAGCTCAAAAATGAGTGCAATGGGACACAGACCTATATGCCAGGACACAGGTATTGTTGTGGCTTTTATTGAAATAGGAATGGATGTGAAATGGCAGTCGGATCTCTCTGTTGAAGAGATGGTGAATGAAGGCGTGAAGCGGGCTTATACAAATCAAGATAATCCACTTCGACCTTCAATGGTTTTGGATCCAGCAGGAAAAAGACAAAATACAAAAGACAATACTCCTGCTATTACGCATGTAAAAATTATTAAAGGTGACAAAGTCCATATTTCTATCAGTGCAAAAGGTGGAGGTTCAGAAAATAAAGCGCAATTTACGACACTCAATCCCTCTGACAATATTGTAGATTGGGTGCTTAAAGTTATTCCAGAAATGGGTGCTGGCTGGTGCCCTCCAGGGGTTGTTGGCATAGGAATTGGCGGATCATCTGAAAAAGCGATGTTGCTCGCAAAAGAATCGCTGATGCTACCAATTGATATTCATGATCTAGTTAAGCGCGGCCCAAAAAATAAAATTGAAGAATTGCGAATTGAGCTTTATAACAAAATTAATGAGCTTGGCATTGGTGCTCAAGGGTTCGGAGGTTTAACCACCGTGCTTGATGTGAAAATCATCGATTATCCTTGTCATGCTGCATCATTACCTATCGCATTAATACCCAATTGCGCTGCCACAAGACATACTCATTTTATTTTAGACGGAAGTGGCCCTGCACAATTTAAAGTTCCTAATATAGATACCTGGCCTAAAGATGTTTGGGAGGCCCAAAAAGAAGCTAAAAGAATCAATCTTGATTTAATAGATAAAGCTTCGATTAAAGAATGGAAGGAAGGCGACTTACTTTTATTATCCGGAAAATTAATTACAGCAAGAGATAGTGCACATAAAAAAATTGCTGATCTCTTAAAGCGAGGAGAGGGTTTGCCTGATGGAATTAATTTAAAAAATAAATTCATATACTATGTTGGCCCAGTTAATGCGGTGCGAGACGAAGTTATAGGCCCTGCTGGACCAACAACTGCAACTCGTATGGATCAATTTATGGAAATGATGCTCGGCGAACTAGATGTCTTAGGAACGATTGGAAAAGCTGAGCGCGGAGAAAAAGCCATACAAATCATAAAGGAGCATCAGTCAGTATATTTAAGTGCAGTAGGCGGTGCTGCCTATCTTGTTTCTAAAGCTATTACATCATCTAAAGTTATAGCATTTCCTGAATTAGGCATGGAAGCCATATATGAATTTGAAGTCAGAGATATGCCAGTGATGGTTTCTGTAGATGCTTATGGAAATTCTATTTACTCCGAAGCTCCGACACGCTGGAAAAATAAATCAATTCCAATAAAGTCAGCGTTATAAAAGTTTAATCAAGCACCAAACAAAATGTACCTTCTATAGGCTTTATATTTTTTTGTTTTAAATACTGATTAATCATCACTTCATTTTTAATTTGATCTTGAAGTTTTAAAATGAGTTTATCAAAAAGCAAACCAATGTTCTTTTCAGGCAGTACATCAAGTCGGCTTTTAATTTCATCTTCACTTAAAAAACTCTTTATGACTTTGGGCTCAGATGAATAAATGGTTGTCTTAATCGATCCATAAAGCGTTCCCAGAAGAGGGTTGTAAAATAAATGGGGCTCTATATTTAAAACAAGCGAACCATAATTATTCTTTTCACACAAAGATGAAGATTTTAATTGTTTAAGGGCGGATTCTCTTAAAAATGGAGCCTGTTTAACCCAATATTGACTATAGAATCCATTCAAATGAGTCGAGTGATTATCAAATGTTTTACTCACATAAATTAAATAATCGTGATTTGTTTGAGGCTGTGCAGAGATACTTGCTAACAAACCTAAAAGAGTAAATAGTAATTGATATAATATTCTTGTCATTTAAGTATTATGATTCAAATTATCTTTTAATAAATGATATTCTTTAAATTAAAGGAACAATATAAGTTTTTCAAAGTCAGAATTAATTCAATTAAATTTCAAATTAACATTTTTATGAAAAATACTCTTAAATCCCTATTACTTTTTTGGATGATGCCTATTATGTCTTACGCTGCTTGCCTTCCTTTGTATGATCATCAATTTAATACACTTCAAGGCGAAAAAATCAATTTATGTGATTATCAATCAAAGCCAATATTAGTTGTGAATACAGCAAGTAAATGTGGATTTACTCCTCAATTTAATGCGTTAGAGGCCCTTTATAAAAAATATCATGACAAAGGATTGTTAGTCATCGGATTTCCATCCAATGATTTTAATCAAGAGTTAAGTAGCGATAAAGAAGTGAGGGATTTTTGTAAGTTAACGTATGCGGTTGAATTCCCCATGACATCCAAATCAAATGTGACGGGTAAAAATGCAAACCCTTTTTATCAAGAGCTTATTAAAACTACAGGTGAAATGCCAAAATGGAATTTTCATAAGTACTTAATTCTGCCTCAAGGTAAAAAAGTTTATGCGTTTACAAGTGATGTCACGCCTGATTCACCAGAGATTTTAGATAAAATTAAAGCGGAATTAAAATAATACGTTTTAAGTATTGGGCTGACGAATTTTTTGCAAGATAATTGCAGAGAGCTCTTCGACTGAGCGAGTAGTTGAATCAGCCCAAGGAATACCGGCTCTTTTCATAAGATTTTCACAATCTGTAATTTCTTTTCTGCAGTTTTCAAGTGATGCATATGTGCTATTGGGTCTTCTTTCGCTTCGGAGACTGCTTAGGCGATCTGCTTGTATGGTTAATCCAAAAATTTTATCGATATAACCTTCTAAGATAGGCGGTAACGCTTTTCTTTCAAAATCTTCAGGCGTTAAAGGGTAGTTCGCAGCTTTAATACCAAACTGCATCGCAAGGTAAATACTTGTTGGTGTTTTACCTGATCTAGATACGCCAACTAAAATCACATTGGCTTGATTTAAACCGTTATGTGTCATGCCGTCATCATGCCCTAATGCAAAATTAATTGCTTCCATTCTGTCTGAATAATTAGTGCCAGACATACTATGCGCAACACCAGGTCGCGTAAGAGGCTCTTCTTTTAATTCGACGCCTAAAGGATCAATGAATGAATCAAAAAGATCAATGTAATAGGCATCGACTTCTTTAAGTTCTGCACGAAGTTTTGGGTTACCAATGGACATAATCACAATCGGTCTTACACCATTTTCCATTTTCGCATTGACGATACGTTTTTGTGCATCATCCACTTTTGCGTCTGAATCAGTAAATGGAATTCTGATTTGTGTAAATTGTGTATCTGGAAAGTGAGCTAGAAGTTGACCTAATGCACCAGCAGTAATGCCTGTTCCATCAGAAATAAAGAACGCTGTTCTTTTTTGTTGTGCCATTATTTTTGGCTAATACGCTTCCATGTGCTGATCACAGTATCAGGATTAAGTGACATTGATGAAATACCTTCTTTCACTAGCCATTCAGCAAAGTCAGGATGATCTGATGGGCCTTGCCCACAAATGCCAATATATTTTTTTGTTTTCTTGGCTGCAGTAATTGCCATTTGGATAAGTGCTTTCACAGCATCATTTCTTTCATCAAAACCATCCGCCAAAATGCCTGAGTCACGATCAGTACCTAGTGTAAGTTGTGTTAAATCATTTGATCCAATTGAAAATCCATCGAAGTATTCAAGAAATGCTTCGGCTAAGATTGCATTTGATGGCACTTCACACATCATAATTAAGCGAAGTCCATGGTCGCCTCGTTTAAGACCGTTAGCCGCCATAATGGTTGTCACTTCTTTTGCTTCGTCTAGGGTTCGAACAAATGGAATCATAATTTCTACATTCGTTAAACCAAAAGTTTCTCTTACTTTTTTCATGGCTTGGCATTCCATGACGAAACATTCTTTAAAGTCTTCTGACATATAACGTGCCGCACCTCTAAATCCAATCATTGGATTTTCTTCATCAGGTTCGTAGATGTCTCCACCAACTAACTTTTTATATTCATTAGATTTAAAATCAGAAGTTCTTACAATGACTGGTTTTGGGTAAAATGCTGCCGCAATTGTTGCAACACCTTCAGCTACTTTATCAATATAGAATTGTTTGGGGTTTAGATAACCGCGTGCACGATGTGTAATTTGTTTTTGAATATCTTGTGGCATCGCTGAATAATTTAATATCGCTTTCGGATGAATGCCGATCATATTGTTGATGACAAATTCTAAACGCGCCAAGCCCACACCATCATTTGGAGTTTGTGAAAACGTAAATGCCATATCAGGGTTGCCTACATTCATCATGATTTTAACTGGCGGTGTTGGAAGAACAGTTTCTTTTTCTGTATTAACCTCGTATTCAAGAGCGCCTTGGAAAACAAGCCCAGTTTCACCCTCTGAACAACAAACGGTTACCATGTCTCCATCTTGTAAAAGTTCAGTTGCATTTACGCTACCTACAATCGCTGGAATGCCGAGTTCTCGAGCGATGATGGCAGCATGACATGTTCGACCGCCACGGTTCGTAACAAGTGCTGATGCTCTTTTCATCACAGGTTCCCAATTAGGATCAGTCATATCTGCAACCAATACATCACCAGGCTGAACTGCATGCATTTCAGAAGGATCTTTTACAATACGAACTGGACCGACACCAATTTTTTGTGTCACTGCACGTCCAGCAACAATCGCTTTGCCACTTCCTTTTAATTTAAAAACTTCAACAGTATTTTTTGATTGAGATTTAACAGTCTCAGGCCTTGCTTGAAGAATGTAAATTTTTCCGTCTAATCCATTTTTGCCCCATTCAATATCCATAGGACATCCGTAGTGTGATTCAATGGTTACAGCATATTGAGCAAGCTCGAGAATATCTTGATCGTTTAAGCTAAATGAATCGCTTTCTTTAGGATCTACATCAATGGTATGTGTGCTTTTTCCAGCTTGTGTAGCATCACTAAACACCATTTTAATTTTTTTGGATCCAATAGATCTTCTAACAATCGCAGGCTTTCCTTCTTTTAGAAGGGGTTTGAAAACGTAAAACTCATCGGGGTTGACAGCGCCTTGAACCACTGTCTCACCTAAGCCATAAGAGGCAGTGATAAATACCACATCTTTAAATCCTGATTCAGTGTCGATCGTAAACATAACACCAGAGCAGCCGATGTCACTTCTTACCATTTGTTGGACGCCTGCTGAAATAGCAACATCAGCATGAACAAAACCTTTGTGCACACGATAAGAAATGGCTCGGTCGTTATAAAGCGATGCAAATACTTCTTTGATTGCATGTTTAATATTTTCGACACCATGAATGTTTAAAAAACTTTCTTGTTGACCTGCGAAAGAAGCATCAGGTAAGTCTTCTGCTGTAGCAGAAGATCTAACCGCAAAAGTAGTGCCTTCAGCAGAGTTTTTTGTGAGTCGAGTATAATTTTCTTCAATAGCTTTTTCTAAGGAAGCGGGGAAGGGCGTATCAATAATCCATTGTCTAATTTTTTTACCGCTGACAGCGAGAGCATCCGTATCATCTGTATTTAAAGTTTTTAGTTCATCAGCAATCTTATCGTCGAGTTTATTGTGGGCTAAAAATTCTCTGAATGCCAATGCTGTGGTTGCAAAGCCAGTAGGGACTCTGACACCCTTTGCATTAAGTTGTGAAATCATTTCACCTAATGACGCATTCTTTCCTCCCACAGAGCCGACATCTGTATTGCGAAGATTTTCTAATGGAATGACATATGCTGACATAAAGGCCCTTAGGTTAATAACTTGAAGAACTTAAGCATTCAATCTTTATTAATGCTTCTTTTAAGTTTAATTGGTTTTCACGACAAAGATGGTTAACTACAAAATCTTTAAATGTGAGATGCCATAAAAAGACGTCATTTTGCCAAATTAACATCTTATTGTCATCTGAATCCTGAGTCTTATGAGTTAGTGAAATTGATGAGGGACGGCGAGATTTGCTTAAGTGACTTTAAATAGAAGTTAGATTAAATAAAATGATCTTAATTGTATCTAAAATGTAGTTAAAATCACTTAAAATACGTTAAATATAGATAATTTATAATTTCACTCATTATTTGAATAATATTGCGACTAAATAAGCTCAAAAAAATACATATCTACCCATAAAACATCTGATGAATCTGCTAGATTGCCTGTCAATTCATATATAATTTCAGATCCGATTTCAAAGACATTATTTTTTGGAGATTTTAAGCAATGGCAACATTATTAGAACAGTTAAAAGGCATGACAACGATCGTTGCGGATACAGGTGACGTAGAAGCAATTAAAACAGTAAAACCTTATGATGCAACAACAAATCCATCTTTACTCTTAAAGGCTAGTACACTTCCTCAATGTGAGCCTATGATTAAAGAAGCTATTGCTTATGCAAAATCAAAAAGCAGCAACAAAGCTCAACAAATTGAAGATGCAGCTGATAAGTTAGCTGTGCTTGTGGGTCTTGAAATTCTTAAACATATTCCTGGCCGTATTTCTACTGAAGTGGATGCACGTTTGTCTTTCAATATTGATGCAATGGTTAAAAAAGGACGTAAATTAATTGGTCTTTATGAAGAAGCTGGCATTAAGAAAGATCGCGTACTTATTAAATTAGCTTCAACATGGGAAGGCATTAAAGCAGGTGAAATTTTAGAAAAAGAAGGTATTAACTGTAACTTAACGCTTCTTTTTGGTTTTGGCCAAGCTCGCGCTTGTGCTGAAGCAGGTGTTTTCCTTATTTCGCCATTCGTAGGTCGTATCCTTGATTGGTATAAAGCTAAAACAGGCAATACCTACTCATCAGAAGAAGATCCTGGCGTAATATCTGTTCGTAAAATTTATGCATACTACAAAGAGCATGGATACAAAACCGTCGTAATGGGCGCTTCATTTAGAAATATTGGAGAAATTAAAGCTCTAGCAGGTTGTGATCGTCTAACGATCGCTCCAAATCTTCTTCAAGAGCTTGAAGCAACACAAGGTGACTTACCTCGCGTTCTTAAAGATGGCGGAGCTACAAAAGCAGCCCCTGCTAAAATGACTGAAGATGAATTCCGTTTCTCATTGAATGAAGATGCGATGGCAACTGAAAAACTTTCAGAAGGTATTCGTGGTTTCGTAGTGGATCAAAACAAACTCGAAACAGCACTCAACGAGAAGCTATAAATCATTTCTTGTCATAAAAATGACAAGAAATAGCTATAAAATCAGTAGGGCTAATCATTGACACGAGACGATTAGCCCTATATGATCGATTTCCTGCTTCATGAAGTTCAAACTTCCTTTTAGCAACGAACTATTTTAGAAAACTTGTAATAAATACGGAGAAAAAAACCATGGCTTTAACACAAATGGCATTAGATTCATTAGATTTTGACGCAACAGTTGCACTAGCAACTAAAGTTGCTCCACACGTGGACATTCTTGAAATTGGTACACCATGCATTAAGCATAACGGTATCAAACTTCTTGAAACACTTCGCGCTAAATTCCCAAAGAACCAAATCCTTGTTGACTTAAAGACTATGGACGCTGGTGAATACGAAGCTGAGCCTTTCTATAAGGCTGGTGCTGACATTTGTACAGTTCTTGGTGCTTCTGGCATTGCTACAATCAAAGGTGTGATTGCTGCTGCTAAGAAATATGGTAAAGAAGTTCAAGTTGACATGATCAACGTTCCAAACAAAGAAGCTTTAGCTAAAGAAGCTGTAGCTGCTGGCGCTCACATCATCGGTGTTCACACTGGTCTTGACGCTCAAGCTGCTGGTCACACACCATTTGCTGACTTAGCTGCAATCGCTGCACTTAAAACAGGTGCTAAGATTTCAGTAGCTGGCGGTGTTAAAGCTGCTACTACACAGCAAGTTAAAGATGCTGGCGCTGCAATTATTGTTGCTGGTGCTGCAATTTACGGCGCTGCTGATCCAGCTGCTGCTGCTGCAGAAATCACAAAAATTGCTCATGGATAATTGTTAAGAAACAATTATTAATGAACTGAATCAAATCCCGACTTAGCAATGAGTCGGGATTTTTTTTATAGTTTTTTATTTTTAAATAAAAGGGTTCAATATGCATCAAAAATTATTATTAGATAAAATTTCAGGCGTTTTAGCAGTGACTGAGCAAAGTAATGCAGCTAAGCTTCTTAAGCTTGTAGATGAAGCGGGCCGTATTTTTGTTGGCGGTGCTGGACGATCAGGACTTGTTTCACGCTTTTTTGCAATGCGTCTCGTGCATAGTGGCTATCAAGTTAATATGGTGGGTGAAATCGTGACCCCAGCTATTAAAGCTGGAGATCTTTTTGTAGTGATTTCAGGTTCAGGCGGTACAAAAACACTTCTTCCACTTCTTGAAACAGCTAAATCAAAAGGTGCAAAGATTGTTGTTATTTCCATGAAAAATAAATCACCTATGTCTGATATGGCTGACTTAACTATTCAAATTGGTAATGATGATTCTTTCGGCCTTACTAAAGGTATGCCTATGGGCACCACATTTGAATTATCTACATTAATCTATTTAGAAGCCGTAATTTCGGAATTGATTCACGCTAAAGGATTAACAGAAGAGGGTATGCGTGCTATTCACGCAAATCTTGAGTAAGGCAAATTAGATGACAAAGTTAGAGCTCGAAAATGCTGTTGCAATGATGAATGCAGACGAATATAAACAGTTTTGCATTGAGCATCCTAAAGAATGTAAATGTGAGTATCAAGCCAATCAATGCGCTTACGAACATTACGCTTTGTTTGCTGGTATGTTAATTTTCACAATAGTTTTAACTTTATGGTTACTTTTTGGTCATCGAAAAAATAAATAGCGTTTATATTTTTACTTTTACTTAATAATTAGGGGCGCTTTGGGCGCCCTTAATTATTTAATCAGCATATAATTTAAAATTATAAGTTTAGATATCAACAGCCGTTGAATAATACACACCTCATCTCCTTGCCTTATGTTTCGGATAGCTCTATTTATTTTGAGGCTATTGCCAATGATCCATGGTCTTGTTATCTAGATAGTGGAATTCAAGATGATTTAGACGAAAACATTTCTGATAAATCGAGATACGACATTATAGTAAGTCATCCATTTATTAAAATAATTGCAGATGAATCCACTGTCAGCATTGAAGAAAACAATTTAAAAAAAATTACAAAACAAAATCCTTTCAATGTTTTAGAAGGAATACTTGCAAATTTTAATATTCAAGAAACATCTTTGCCATTCGCAGGCGGTGCCTTAGGTTACTTTTCATATGAATTAAGTCAATCGTCTATTAAAAAGAATAAGGATCATGTTGGCATGCCTTTGATGATGATTGGCATATACGACTGGGCTTTGATTGTAGATCATCAAGAAAAAACTGCCTGTATTGCATCCCATCTAATCAATAAAGATACAAAAGATTATTTAACTACACTCACTAAAAAATTAAAAAGTGTAAAGCCCAATAATCAATTATTTAAAATTAATTCAAATATTAAATCTCTATTAAACTTTGAAGCCTACGATCTTATGGTTAATAAGATTTTGTCTTTCATTAAAGAGGGAGATGTCTATCAGATAAATATCTCAAACAAATATATCGTTTCTTGCGAAGGGAATAGCTGGACTGGATATAAAAAACTAAGAGAGATTAATCGCGCACCTTTTATGGCTTATTTTCATTTTGATGATTTTGATATCTTATGTGGATCACCAGAAAGATTTATTCAATCTCATAGTAAACGTGTAGAGACCAGACCAATTAAAGGAACTGAACCGAGAGATATTAACACCATAAAAGATAAAGAAAACGCAGAAAAGTTACTTGCGAGCGAGAAAGATCGTGCAGAAAATTTAATGATTGTTGATTTGCTTCGAAATGATCTAAGTAAAAATTGCATTCCAGGAAGTGTTAATGTAAAAGCTCTTTGTGAGCTTAAGTCTTATAGCAACGTTCATCATCTAGAAAGTATTATTGAGGGGGTATTAAAGCCTCATTCAACTCTAACAAAGTTACTTAAAGATTGCTTTCCTGGTGGGTCAATAACGGGTACGCCGAAAAAAAGATCAATGGAAATTATTTCTGATTTAGAGCCACACAGACGTGATATTTATTGTGGCTCAATTGGTTATATTGGCTTCAATCATAATATGGATACCAATATAGCAATTCGGACTTTGGTTAGAAAAGATAATAATATTCATTTTTATTCTGGCGGAGGTATTGTTGCTCAGTCAAATTCAAAAAATGAATTTGATGAAATCTCATTCAAAGCGTCTAATATTCGAAAATGGATAACTTTTTTTAAAGCAGATTAAATTAATCTTTTTTAACAAATTTTCCGAAATGTAACATGATGCTTGGCAAAATTAGTAGATTTAATATGGTCGAAGTCACGAGCCCTCCAACAATGATAGTAGCCATAGGACCCTCAATCTCTTTTCCTGGTTGACCACTACCTAATGCCAGCGGAAGCAAACCTAAAGCAGTTACAATAGCTGTCATCAAAATTGAAGGTAATCTTTCAGATGCACCTTTAATGCATGTCTCCAAATTCCATACATAACCTTCAACATCGATAAGGTGTTGATAATGGGATATCAGCATAATAGAATTTCTTAAAGTTATACCAAATAGCGTTACAAATCCAACAAGAGAACCAATAGAAATCCATCCTGCATTAAACATTACGGCAATCACCCCGCCAATGAGAGCGAAAGGAAGATTGAATAATGTAAGCATTAAATTTCTTAAATTACCAAATGCTATGTATAACATAAGAAGTACTGCTGCCCCTGCAATGATTGAATGAACAATAAGCTCTTCTTGAGATTTTGCATTCGCTTCTGCTTCACCAGTAATCTCATAATAATTGCCCGGATTTAATTTTAGAGTTTTAAGTTTAGCTTTAAGCTCTCGATCAAAATCAGCAATATCTCTTTGGTCAATATCTGCAGTAATTGTTTGTATTCGTTTTCCACCTTGATGAAGGATTTTAGAGCGCCCGTTTTCTTGAGCAATATATGCGACCTGGCCGAGGTGAATGATTTTACCTTCAGGTGTTGTGATGGGTAGCTTCTCAATGTCTGTAATGTCATCTCGATAATCTTTGTTTAAAATAACTGAGATATTGACAGGTGCATTACCCTCATAAATTTGTGCGACAGGAAAGCCTTCATAAGCTGCTCTTATAATGTTCAGAAGATCAGTTTTTTGGATGCCCCATTGACTTAATTTGTCAGGAAGAAAATGGATTGTAATTTGTGGCGTTCCTGCCGGTGAAACGAGATTGATATTTTTAGTACCTTTAATCCTACTCAACTCATATGAAATTTTTTGTGAATCTTGATCGATGGTATCAAGATTGTTTCCAAAAACATTAATCACAACTGAAGAGTGATAGCCAGATATAGTTTCTTCAATGCGTTCCGTTAAAAATGTATTAATAGCAAAATTAAGGCCTACATAGCCTTTTTCCGATTTTTCAATATCGACTTTTTGGTTGGATTCACCTTCAATAATATTTTTAATATTATTTAAAACGGTATTTTGCTCTGGACCATCAAGTTCTTTTAATTCAATTTCAAATTCACTGTAGTGTGTACCAAAAGTGTCTGCGCCCATAGGGGAGCGACCAACCCATTGAGCTACTGAAACAACACCAGGAATGGCTCTAATTTTTTTAGATACCTCATTACCAATTCTTAAAGACTCTTTTTCTGAGGTGCCAGGAAGTGAAGTCATATGCATAATGAAGTGACCTTCATGAAGTGCTGGAATAAATTGTGTTTTAAAGAGTGGTATTAAAGTTAAGCCGAGGACAATTAATGAAAAAGATAAAATAATGATTGTGGTTGACTGCTTCTCGATTTTGTATAAAACGGAAATATATTTTTCTTTTATTTTAGTAATTACAGGAGATTCATTTGTTTTGAGTTTAGAAGAACCTAGAAGTAAGTATGAAAGCGCTGGTGTTACAGTAAGAGCCACTATAAGAGAAGCTAAGATAGATGAAATGTAAGCAATACCTAAAGGACTAAATAGCTTTCCAGCAACACCATTGAGCGACAAAAGAGGAAGAAATACAGTCGCAACAATAACAGTTGCATATACGACAGAATTTCTTACTTCCATAGATGCCTCATACACCACTGTTCTAATAGGTAATGGTGTTTTGCTTCTAAGATTTTCTTTGAGTCGTCTGAAGATATTTTCAGAGTCTATAATGGCATCATCCACTACTTCCCCTAAAGCAATTGCCAGGCCGCTCAGAACCATTATATTTAAACCAAGATTAAAGTAACTTAAAACAGAAATTGCTGTGAGAAGTGATAGCGGTATTGCTGTTGCTGAAATAAAAGCTGTTCTAAAGTTAAATAAAAATAAAAATAGAATCACGATAACCAAAAAAGAACCAACTAAAATGTCGAAGCGCACGCCTTGGATAGAAGCATTAATAAAATTAGCCGGCCTAAATAATTTTGGATAGAGATTAATTTTTTGAGAAGCCAATGTGGGCTCAATATCTTTAAGTGCATCTTCAATTAAGTGGGTTAATTTATAGGTATCTGAACCAAGCTGCCCTTGAACTGATAGATAAACCCCTTCCTGGCCATTTATTGATGCACCGCTTATTGAAGGCAGGGATCCTTCATTAACTTCTGCAATGTCTTTAACATAAACAATTTGATTTTTAGCATTAATGATTGGTGTCTTTGCAATTTCTTCTAAAGTTTTAGATTGCCCCTCAGTATTAACGATGATGCGTTGATTATTATTTTCTATAAATCCAGCACCACGAATGCCAGTTGATTTTTCAGCTGCCAGCAACACTTCTTCGATTGATAAATTGTGTTGAATTAATTTTTCTGGGTTAATTTCAATTTGGTATTGCTTAACTTTTCCTCCGAATACATTGACATCTGCGACACCAGGAATAGATAAGAGGTGCGGAATGACGATCCTATCGGCTGCTGTTCTTATTTCATTTAATGATTTTTCTGATGACGTAATTCCGATACCTAGAACTGAGGATGCTGAAGAAGTGAGGGGTGTAATTTTTGGCACAATGCCTGTCGGCATATTTGTGGCAATCGAAGAAAGTCTTTCAGAAATAACTTGGCGATTTCGAAAAATATCAGTATTTTCATCAAAAATAATTGTGATAACCGAAAGCCCTGGAATCGACTGTGAGCGAATCGTTTCGATGCCAATAGTGCCCCCTAAATTTTTTTCGATAGGTTGAGTCACTAAAGACTCTACTAGATCAGCAGATAATCCTGGCGATTCAGTTTGAATAATGACTTGGGTTGGAGAAAATTCTGGAAAAACATTCAATGGACTTCGAGTAATTTGGTACAGTCCAAAGATAATTGAAATGCAAGCAAGGCCTATAATTACGCCAGTATATCGAATTGAAAATTTTACGATGGACGACATCATAATGATTTAGTCGTCATTCTCGTTTTTAATTTGATATTTAAACTCTTCTGAAAGCATAAGCTGTGATCCGCTTAAGACAATTTCATCATTTTCTTTGATTTGATCTTCTTTAATCATCCAGCCGTCATTATCTTCATTGTTTGTATCAATCGCTTTTCTAATGAATTTATCTTCAGCAATTTTTATGTAAATCCATGCTTTGCCGGCATTCCAAACAATAGACTCTTTAGGTATAAATAAATATTTGGTTGATTCGTTAGTATTTATTGATTGCGATGCAGACACAATTAGCCTTGAGTCAAATCTTAATTTATTGTTAAACGCGACATAAAAATATGTTTTGCCTTGAAGATTTTTATCCAACTGAGGTGCTTCTGAAAAATATTTAGCTAGTAATTGATCATTTGGACTATCCATTAAAGATAGGTTGATATCTTTAGGGGCGTCATTAGTAAAGTTATTTGAAAGTGTAATTCTAACGAGCCTTGCTTTGTCGTGTAATAAGAAATCTAAAATATCGTTATGGTGTTTTGATTGAATCATTAGGAGTATTTTTTCTCCCCATTGGGATCTAATATTTTGCTCGAGACCATCCACAAGGGCTTCGCTTTTTGAAAGATTAGCTTGAGTTGCTTGAAGTGCTACCAAACTTTCTTGAAGCGTTTTATCAGAAATATTTTTATTATCTTCATTAAGATATTTGAATCGCTCGTAATTTTTTTTGTCTCTCGCCAGCTCATTTTTTAGAATACTAATTTGACTTTTTATATCATTAAGCTTATTTTTTTGTTCAATAAGCATATCTAGATTTAATACATTGCCGTAACTTGTTATTGTTCTGGCGTGAGTTGCAGGTTTAATCTTATCTGTCTTGATGCCGCTATTTATTTGAACGGCTTTAGAAATAATAACTTCATCAATACCGTTTTCTTTTTTAATATATGCATTTGATTTCTTTGTCTCGTTTTGATCATTTGCATTATTAAATTCGTCTCGCCCCAGATAGGTTAGAAGCCAGATAAGAATAACAATAAGGATCGCTTGAATAATGACAAATAATGTGAGTTTATTTTTCATTCGTTACTATCTGAGTTTGCTTAATAATTGGGTATTGCAAAATACTTTCAAAATCAAATCCATTTTGGACTAATGCTACTTTATTTTCATAAAGTTTTCGCTTAAATTGCATATTCTTTAATTTTTCTTTTGTAAACTCTAAGCGATCAATTTCTCCATTATTAAACTTTTTATCTAGTCCGGATTCAATGGCTAAAATGGACTGGTTGTCTTCTATGCCTTTTTTAACTTTGGCGCGGTTGGTTTGATAGTTGTCGGATAGTTTTTGAATGTCATTAAGTATAGAAGTTTGTAATTTTTCGATAGACAACACTTCTATATCACTTATTTTCTTAGCTTCATTAATGAGTGTTTTATTTTTGTTAGCTGATGGGATTAATGTTGATAAACCTAAGATCCATTTACTTGCTCCATAATCATATAAATATGCTGGTGAGAATGTAATATCTGGATATTGCTCAGCAATCTGAAGTTTAAGTTTAGATTCGGCAAGCGCGTATTGTGCAAGTGCTATCCTTAAATCTATTCGATTATAGATACCTAAATTATTAAGTTTATTCTTACTGGATTCGTTATTTAAAATGAGATCAAATTCATCTATAAAGGTATCTGTGTTAAGAGGGGCTAATGTTAATAAATTGAATTTTTCAGGTGTTAGACCTGTGATTTTTCCTAACTTAGCCCGAAGTTCGATAATGCGAATTTGTTCATCATTTAATTTCTGAATATTTTTATTGAGTTCGAGCTGGCTAAGATCTAATTCAGATGAAGAAGCAATACCTGCCACTTTCCTCTTTTTTAACATATTAACAATATCATTTTGCATTTTGACTTCATTTCTAATTGATTGAATATTCAAAAGGCTTTGTTGATAATCTAAATATGTGGCCGTGAGTTCAGTTTTAATGTCCCAAGCTAATTTTCTTAACTCAAGTCTCTTAATTAGAGTTTGATTGATAGCCTTTTCTTCCCGAATTTTCGCCTTATTAGCCGTTTCAAAAAGAGTGCTGAAATTAATACCAAGTGCTTTTTTAGATTTATCTTGATTATTACCTTCTCGTCCAGTATCGAGCCCAATAGAAGAGGGCGGCTTAATGGCTGCGATTGATTCTTGATCTTTGGCAATGCTCCATTCTTTTTTAGCAATTTCAATTTTTGTATTAAAAAAGAGCGCGCAAAGCATGAGTTCATTTAGTCCCCATTCTTTGATGGGTAGTTGATCATCTTTGAAGCCTTGATCGTGAAGAAAAGCCTTAAATGAGGGATTTTCTGGATCTTTTGCGATAATCTTTTCTACAATTTTTTCATTTACCAAAGGTTGCTGTTCGTAGCTAATAAAGCTGCAATTTGTGAGAAAAAACACTACAAAACTTGCCAGAAGCGAAGATTTGAAAAAGCGTAATTTGGATGCTTGGATTTTCAATTTATATCTTAAGTGTGGGTTTAAACAATTTCAAAGAAGTTACGACATCTTAAATCAAAATATCGCTCTATTTCATTGATTCATTGAATTATTCCTTTTCGATAAAGACTAACTTGTTATAAAATAGAGCTAAATTTTTGTTATATATAACTTTTTTAATCATCGCGAGAGTGGCGGAATTGGTAGACGCACTGGATTTAGGTTCCAGCGCCGCAAGGCGTGAGAGTTCGAGTCTCTCCTTTCGCACCATCGATCTAAATTTTAGGGAATTTTAAGTATGGCTACAGCAGTGGAAACATTAAGTAATTTAGAAAGACGTATCACAGTCAAAGTGCCTGTCGAACCTCTTCAAAAAGAGATGTCGAGTCGCTTTCAACGCTTAACTCGAACAGCAAAAGTTCCTGGTTTTAGACCCGGTAAAGCGCCCTTAAGAATGATCGAGCAACAGTATGGGCCCCAGGTAAAAGAAGAGGTCTTTGCTGAGGCAATTGAAACTTCTTTTGGCCAAGCTATACAGGAAAATAAATTACGAGTTGCTGGTATGCCGAATATTCAGCATAAGCCACTTAATCAAGTTCACGAAGATTTTGAATATACTGCGACATTTGAAGTGTTTCCTGAAGTCACTTTAGCTGATTTTAAAGCTGCTTCTATTGAAAAACCTGAAGCTCAAATTACTGATAAAGACGTTAATAAAACAATTGATGTTTTACTTAAACAAAGAGCACAATTTATTGAGTCTAATGATGGGGCTGCCAAAGGCGATCGACTCACTTTAACCTTAACTTCATTCATTAATGATAAACAGGTTGAAACAACCGGTGATAAGCCTATTCAAATTATTCTAGGCGACGATTCTCGCTTTGCGATTTTTGATGATCATCTTGTTGGGGGTAAAGCAGGCGAGTCTAAAACATTCGAAGTTAACTATCCAGAAACACACAACCCTAAAGAGTTGGCAGGAAAAAAAGTTCAATACAATGTGAATTTTATTTTAATTGCAAAACCTAAACTTCCAGAAGTTAATGCTCAATTTGCACAATCTCTTGGTGTTGCAGACGGCAATGTTGACAAGATGCGCGAAGAAATTAAACAAAGCTTAGAGCAAGAATTAGATAAGAGAGTAAAAATAAAATTAAAGGAACAGGTATTTACTCAATTAATAGATAGCTGCAAAGCAGACTTACCCAAGGCGCTGATTAATGTTGAAATCAACCGCATGGCTCAATCAACTTACGCAAATTTAAAACAACGCGGAGCTGATTTAAAACAATTCAAATTAGAACCTTCAATGTTTGAAGAGCAAGCAAAAAAAACGTGCAAACTCAGATTAATATTGGCCGAGATTGTAGATAAAAATAATTTGCGTGCCTCACCTGATCAAATTAAAGCCATGGTGAATGAATTTGCACTTAATTTTGACGATACAGATGAGGCAGTAAAGTGGTTTTATGCTGAGCCATCTAGACTTGAGGAGCCGACTGCGCTTGCAACTGAAACCAATGTAGTTGAGTGGTTTATGAAGCAATGTAAGGTTCAAAACAAAAAAACAACATTCGATGAACTCATGTCGGGACCAGCTAAAGCTTAATTATGGCTTATACAACTCCAAATAATTTGGGCTATGTGCCAATGGTTATAGAACAAAGCGGTCGAGGCGAGCGCGCTTACGATATATATTCTCGACTACTAAGAGAACGTGTGATTTTCTTAGTAGGCCCTGTAGACGATATGACGGCAAATGTTATTGTTGCCCAGTTACTTTTTCTAGAAGCAGACAATCCTGATAAAGATATTTCTTTATATATCAATTCACCAGGCGGATCTGTAACTGCAGGCATGGCTATCTATGACACCATGCAATTTATTAAACCTGACGTAAGCACTTTATGTATTGGGCAAGCAGCTAGTATGGGCGCTTTATTGCTAGCAGCCGGAGAAAAAGGAAAGCGTTTCTGTTTGCCTAATTCTCGAGTAATGATTCATCAGCCTTTAGGTGGATTTCAAGGGCAGGCATCTGATATAGAAATTCATGCAAAAGAAATTTTGTTTTTAAAAGAAAAATTAAATCAAATTTTAGCAAGTCATACCGGCCAAACACTTAAAAAAATTGCCGCCGACACAGATAGGGATAACTTCTTAAGTGCTGAACAATCTGTTGAATATGGCATGGTTGACCAAGTTATATCAAAGAGATCACAAGTCATTTAATGCTATCTATCTATGGCAACTAAAAGCGATAACGAAAAATTACTTTACTGCTCGTTTTGTGGAAAAAGTCAGCACGAAGTTAAAAAACTAATTGCAGGCCCTTCGGTTTTCATTTGTGATGAGTGCGTTGATTTATGTAACGACATTATCAAAGAGGAGGTTAAAGGTCCTGCAAAAGAAGTTAAAGATCATGACCAACTCCCTTCTCCTAAAGAAATTTGTGATCAACTCGATGAACATGTTATTGGACAAACAAGCGCGAAAAAAAGCTTAGCTGTTGCTGTTTATAATCACTACAAAAGACTTAGAGATAGTAACTCACAGTTAGATACCGAACATAAAGATGTTGAAATTTCAAAAAGCAACATTCTGCTTATTGGCCCCACTGGCTCTGGAAAAACTCTTTTGGCGCAAACGCTCGCAAAATTACTCGATGTTCCTTTTGTGATGGCAGATGCTACAACACTTACTGAAGCAGGTTATGTAGGTGAAGATGTTGAAAACATTATGCAAAAATTATTGCAAAAATGTGATTACGATATTGAAAAAGCCCAAAGAGGTATTGTATACATTGATGAAGTCGATAAGATTTCAAGAAAGTCTGAAAATCCTTCTATAACAAGAGACGTATCAGGTGAGGGTGTTCAGCAAGCACTTTTAAAATTAATCGAAGGCACTGTAGCTTCAGTCCCCCCTCAAGGCGGTCGTAAACACCCAAATCAAGAATTTGTTCAATTAGACACAACAAATATTTTATTTATTTGTGGTGGAGCTTTTGATGGCTTAGAAAAAATTATTAAACAAAGATCTGAAAAAGGCGGAATTGGTTTTGGCGCTCAAGTAAATAGTAAGGCAGATGCTAAAGTGATTGGTGATGTCATTAAAGATGTTGAGCCAGAAGATTTGATTAAATTTGGTTTAATTCCTGAATTTATAGGAAGACTGCCTGTTGTTGCAACGCTTGAATCTTTAAGTGAAGATGCTTTAGTTCAGATACTTACTGAACCTAAAAATGCTTTAACTAAACAATACATTAAACTTTTTGCTATGGAACATGTAATGCTCGAATTTAGATCTTCAGCATTAAGACTAATTGCCAAAAAAGCACTCGAAAGAAAGACTGGTGCACGAGGCCTACGTTCAATCATGGAGCATGTGTTATTAGACACCATGTACGAATTGCCATCTATTAAGAACCTTGAAAAAGTTGTGATTGATGATGGTGTGATCGAACAATCAAATAAACCTATACTTTTATTATCAGAAAAGAAACAGGTTTCAGGAAAAAAATAAGCTTCGCTGTTGGTCAGCAAGACCTTGAAATATTATAAACTGACCCAATGTTCTAGTTTAATTAACGCTTATGAAAGCATCCTATGGCTCAAGAAATTAAAATTACAGGCACTCAACAAGATTTCATGCCCTTATTACCCTTAAGGGATGTTGTTGTTTACCCACATCTTGTGATTCCTCTTTTTGTGGGCCGCACAAAATCCGTAAAAGCACTGGAAATTGCATCTGACAAAGATAAGAAAATAATTTTGGTAGCCCAAAAATCTGCAAGTAAAGATGAGCCTGATGCAAAAGACCTTTACGAATATGGCACCGTAGCATCTATTCTTCAGATGCTTAAATTACCTGATGGCACCGTTAAAGTTTTGGTTGAAGGTTTAAGCCGTGTAAAAATCAAAGAAGTGATAGATCAAGAAGCTTGTTTTGTTGCTCGTTTTGATGAAATTAACATTCCCGAGCCTAAAGATAAAGAGTCTTTGGCATTAATGAGAACGGTATTTTCACAATTTGATCAATACGTTAAATTAAATAAAAAAATTCCCCCTGAAATTTTAACTTCTCTAGCTGCTATTACAGACCCAGGCAGACTAGCAGATATGATTGCTGCGCATCTCACATTGAAGCTAGAAGAAAAGCAAACGATTTTAGAAACATTAAAAATTAAAAATCGCTTGGATCATCTTTTAAAAATTATGGAATCTGAAATTGATATTCTTCAGGTAGAAAAAAGAATTCGTGGTCGCGTTAAGCGTCAGATGGAAAAAAGCCAAAGAGAGTATTATCTTAATGAGCAAGTCAAAGCGATCCAGAAAGAATTGGGAGAGCAGGATGAAGGCGCTGATTTAGATGAGCTTGAAAAGCGCATTCAAGAGGCAGGCATGTCAAAAGAAGCCCTAGATAAGGCTACCTCTGAGTTTAAGAAATTAAAAATGATGTCACCGATGTCCGCAGAAGCATCGGTAGTTAGAAATTATATTGATACATTGATTGGCTTGCCATGGCAGAAAAAAACTAAAATTAGTCGTGAGTTAGCACTTGCTGAAAAGATTTTAGATGAAGATCATTATGGACTTGAAAAAGTCAAAGAGCGCATTATTGAATATTTAGCTGTTCAACAAAGAGTTGATAAACTAAAAGCACCTATTTTATGTTTGGTTGGACCCCCAGGCGTTGGTAAAACATCTTTAGGTCAGAGTATTGCAAAAGCTGTTAACCGTAAATTTATTCGTATGGCTTTAGGCGGTGTTCGAGATGAATCTGAAATTCGTGGTCATCGAAGAACTTATATTGGTTCTATGCCAGGTAAAGTTTTACAAAGTATGAGTAAAGTAGGCGTTACTAATCCATTATTTTTGCTGGATGAAGTGGATAAAATGGGACAAGACTATCGAGGTGATCCAGCCTCAGCTCTTTTGGAGGTTTTAGACCCCGAGCAAAATCACACTTTTACAGATCATTATGTTGAAGTTGAATATGATTTATCAGATGTAATGTTTGTGGCAACAGCTAACTCTATGAATATTCCGGAGCCGCTCTTGGACCGTATGGAGATTATTCGCTTGTCAGGTTACACGGAGGCTGAAAAACTTAATATAGCGATGCATTATTTACTCCCTAAACAGCTCAAGATGCATGGTTTAAAAAAATCTGAGATAAGTATTACTTCTAAAGTAGTAAGAGAAATTATTCAATATTATTCAAGAGAAGCTGGCGTGAGAAAGCTTGAGCAAGAAATTGCCAAAATTTGCAGAAAAGCTGTGAAAGAATTGCTTAGCAAAAAATCACTTAAAAAAGTAATTGTGAATAGTAAAAACCTTGAATCTTATCTTGGTGTGAAGGTTTTTGATATTGGCCTTGCTTCCAAAAAGAATCAAGTAGGGCAAGTCACTGGTCTTGCTTGGACTCAAGTAGGTGGTGAATTATTGACGATTGAAGCTGTCGTTTTACCGGGTAAAGGAAAAACAATCATTACAGGTAAATTAGGTGATGTCATGCAAGAATCTATCCATGCTGCAATGAGCGTTGTGAGAAGTCGAGCTAAAAAATTAGGAATAGCTGAGAATTTCTATGAAAAGAATGATATTCATATCCACTTGCCCGAAGGCGCTACCCCTAAAGACGGTCCAAGCGCAGGTATTGGTATTACTTCAGCAATTGTATCTGCTTTAACCAACATTTCAGTTAGAGCTGATGTTGCTATGACAGGGGAAATAACGTTAAGAGGCGAAGTTTTGCCGATTGGTGGACTTAAAGAGAAGCTACTTGCAGCTCATAGAGGTGGAATTAAAACCGTCCTTATTCCAGAGCAAAACGTAAAAGATTTGACTGAAATTTCAGATGAAGTGAAAAATGCCCTAGAAATTCATCCTGTTCGCTGGATTGATGAAGTTTTGGAGCTTACTTTAACTAGAATGCCTAAAAGTACAGCCACAAAGGACCAAAAACCTGTGCCTGTAACCCATAAAAAACTCAGTAATATTACAAAAACCATTACACATTAGCGTAAACCTAGCGTTGGTAAGGACTATGTTGTAAAATAGCCGCCTTACTAATGAGTGTGCATGGGTGCTTAGCTCAGTTGGTAGAGCGTCGCCCTTACAAGGCGAATGTCGGCGGTTCGACCCCGTCAGCACCCACCAATTTTAGTAACAAGTTTTGGAGTGGTAGTTCAGTTGGTTAGAATACCGGCCTGTCACGCCGGGGGTCGCGGGTTCGAGTCCCGTCCACTCCGCCAACATTATTAAGGCGAATCCGAAGATTCGCCTTTTTATTAATTCAGTAAGAACTTTTTGGTATCTTTTTTTATCAAAAAGCTTAAAAGATATTAGGATAAATTCAATGTTAGAAAAATTTAGAAGTTACGCTCAAACTAAAGCTGCACAAGTTATTTTGGCGCTCATTCTTATTCCTTTTGCATTGTTTGGAATTGACTCATATCTAAATCAAGCAGGTAACAATTTAAGCATTGCTAAAGTTAATGGCTACAAAATTGCACTGCCAGAATACAATCGTGCGATTGAAAATGTTCGTAATCGCATGATGAGTGAAGGTAAAAAAGTTGATCCCGCAATGTTTGATTCATTCGAATTTAGAGAGTCTGTTGTCGACGGCTTAATCTCTAAACAATTAGTAAATAATGATATTAAAAAAAGTAAATTTAAAATCACTGATCAACAATTAAGCCAATATATTATTGGTATGCCCGAGTTCCAAAAAGAAGGAAAATTTTCACAAGAGCTATATGACAAAGTCTTGCAAAATAATCAACTTACCCCTAAGAAATTTGAAGAAAGCATAAGAAATGACTTGCTTATTCAGCAGGTGCGCGATGGACTTCAAAAGCTCACATTTATCCCACCAAATAATTTAGCAGAGACATTAAAAGCAACATCACAACAGAGAGAGATAAGTGTCGCTGAATTTAAAACTAAAGAATATATGGCAAAAGCAAATATTGCTGAAAAGGATATACAGGCTTTTTACGACCAAAACAAATCTAAGTTTTTAGCACCCGAACAAGTAAAAGCTGAGTTTGTTGTATTTTCATTAGCAAATATTCTTCCAACTATCAATGTGACAGATGATGAAATAAAAGCTTTTTATAAAACAAATTCAGATAAATATCAGAATCAACAACAAAGAGAAGCAAGCCATATATTAATAGCAGCCTCTAAAAATGCCGCACCTGCAGAAAAAGCCAAAGCTAAAGCAAAGGCTGAAGATCTTTTGAGTCAAATTCGAAAGAATCCCAAACAATTTGAAGAGTTAGCAACAAAATATTCACAAGACCCAGAGTCTGCTAAAAAGGGCGGTGAATTAGGAGCATTTGGTCGCGGTATGATGGTTAAGCCATTTGATGATGCCGTTTTCTCAATGAAAGTGAATGAGATTAGTAATATTGTTGAATCTGATTTTGGTTACCATATTATCAAGCTCACTAAGATTATTGGAGAAGGTGGTGGCTTTGATGCTATGAAGCCACAAATAAAAGCAGAATTAATCTATCAAAAAGGGCAGGAAAAATTTGCAGCTCTTGCCGAAGAGTTTAGTAATAAAGTTTATGAACAATCATCGAGCCTTGATGCTGTTTCGAAAAAATTCAATCTACCTATTCAAAAAACCGATTGGATTGGGCGAAACGATTCAGATAAATTTTTCAAAAATGAAACATTGATGAATGCTTTATACTCAAAAGAATCTATCAAAGATCATCGAAATACTGAAGCCATTGAAGTAACACCTAATAATTTAATTTCTGCGCGCGTTGTAGATTACAAAGCACAATCTACCAAACCTTTTGCTGATGTCAAAAAGAATATCGAAGATTATTTAAAATTCGAAGCAGCAAAGAAAACAGTGGCTAGCGAAGGTGAGGCAGCTTTAAAAACTATTAGCGACACTTCACGCAAAATTGATTGGCAGCCAGCAGTTTTAGTGGATCGAAAAAATACTAAAGGTTTAAGCGAGGCTGTTATTAATCATGCATATAAAATGCCTACAGATAAGCTTCCTAGTTATAGCGGTTTTGTTGATGGCAACAATGGATACGTTATTGTTAAAGTGAATAAAGTGGCGTTCCCAAATGATAATAATGAAGAAAATAAAAAAACATTTGCTTCAGATTACTCAGAGGCATTAACTGCTGAATATTTAAGTGCTTATCTTAAGGGATTAAAATCGAAAGCGAGTGTCTCAGTTAATCAAAAATTCTTTGAAACAACACAAAAGAATTAATCGATTGAACCTGCGGCAGTTATATTCATACCGCCATCTACGTAAGTAATTTCACCTGTAATGCCTGATGCAAGGTCGCTACATAAGAATGCTGCTACATTTCCAACTTCTTCAATCGTAACATTTCGTCTTAAAGCGGCATGCTTCTCATTAAAGCCTATCATACGATCAAAGTCTGCAATGCCAGATGCAGCGAGTGTTTTAATAGGACCTGCCGAAACCGCATTAACTCTAATACCTTTGGGTCCCAAGCTCTGAGCCATATATCTTACATTAGCTTCTAAACTTGCTTTTGCGAGCCCCATAACATTATAGTTTGGCATTGTTCTTTCAGCACCTAAGTAACTTAATGTGAGCAAACTCGCATGTTTACTCAGCATAGGCAAAGCAGCCTTTGCTAATGCTGTAAAACTATAAGAGCTTATATCATGAGCTATTCTGAAATTTTCACGAGTTGTAGCTTCAACGAAATCACCTTTTAAAGCTTCTTTTGTTACAAATGCGACTGAATGCACAATCACATCTAATTTATCCCAATGTTTTTTTAAAAGAGGAAATAAGTTGTCTATCTGCTCATCGCTCGAAACATCGCAGGGCAATACAATGCTTGAATTAAAATCTTGAGCAAGTTTTTTAACACGTTCATCGTGTTTTTCCATTTGATAGGTGAAAGCTAATTCAGCTCCTTCTCGTTTCATAGCTGAAGCAATACCATAAGCAATAGATCGGTCACTTAATAAGCCAAGAATTAAAACGCGTTTACCTGTCAAAAAACTCATGTTGTATTCCTTTATTTTTTCTGATTCTTATTTTTAGGATCAAGTAAATCTCTCAATCCTTCACCGAGTAAATTATAACCTAGGACTGTAATCAAAATAGCGAGCCCTGGAAATAATGATAACCACCATGCAAATTGGATATATTCTTTGCCGTCAGTTAGAATATTCCCCCATGAAGACTGAGGCGCTTGGACTCCAAGCCCAAGAAAACTTAATCCGGACTCAGTTAAAACTGCACTTGCAATACCTAAAACAGAGCTTACGATGATGGGTGTTAAGCTATTTGGGAGAAGATGTTTATAGATGAGTCTGTAATCTGATGCGCCCATTGCTTCGGCCGCCAATATGAATTCTCTATTTCTAAGGCTCAAAAATTCTGCACGCACAAGGCGGGTTACACCCATCCAAGATGTTAATCCAATCACAATCATGATATTCCAAATAGAAGGCGTTAAAAAAGCAATGACAGCAAGAATAAGAAAAAAAGTAGGAATAGATAACATAATGTCTACAAAGCGCATGATAATTGAATCGAGATAACCTCGATAAAAACCAGCAATAGCCCCTAAAAATGTACCAATCAAAGTAGCAATGCCAACTGCGACAAAGCCTACAAGAAGTGAAATTCTTGATCCATAAAGCATGCGCGAAAAGACATCTCTACCTAGCCCATCAGTCCCCATGAAATGTGAGTAGGAAGGGGGTAAAAGTATCGAATGAATATCAATGTAATTAGGGTCGTAAGGTGAAAGCCATGGAGCGAAAATTGCAACAAAAAGTACGGTAACAATAATAACAAGACCACTTAAAGCTAGTGGATTTTGTGTGAGGTTTTTCAATTTGAAATGCCTCGTCTAATCCTTGGATCTGCCCAAGCATAACCAATGTCCGCGATTAAATTTCCAAATAATGTTAAAACGGATCCGATGGTAAGAATTCCCATTACCACTGGAAAGTCCCTCATTAACACCGCATCAAAGAATAATTTGCCCATGCCAGAAATTGCAAAAATAGACTCTCCAATGACAGAACCACCAATTAATCCTGGAATTGATAATCCTATGATGGTGATAAGAGGGAGGAGCGTATTTCTTAGGGCGTGCCCATAGATGACTTTATTTTCTGGCAAGCCTTTTGCGCGAGCAGTCGTAATAAAATCTTGTTGAAGTACATCCAGCATTCCATTTCTCACGTAAAGAGAAATACTTGCGAGCCCACCTAGGCTTGAAATAGAAACAGGCAATATAAGATGTTTAAATAAATCTGCATATTGTGCAATATGACTCATCTTTTCAAAACCCGCGCTATGAAGGCCTGAGATAGGAAGCCAAGAGTGAGTTACACCAGTCCAATACATTAATAAAAGTGCCAACCAAAAACCAGGCACAGCAAATCCTACAAATACAATGATAGTAATAAGTCGGTCTGGCCATCGGTTTTGGTTTACCGCTGAAACTACACCTAAAAAAATTGATAGCGCAAAGATGATTAGCAGCCCTATTAAATTTATCATCAGCGTTATAGGTAATGCATCTTGAATCATGCCTTTACTAACGTTTCCTTTAGCATCTTTAGTTTCCCATAAGACAGGGCGTTGGTGTGAGGCGAAAGAATTTCCAAAGTCTAATTTAACTATACGTTTTAACCATAAACTATATTGCGTCATCAATGGTTTATCTAAGTTGTAAAGAGCTCTTAATTTTTGACGTGATTCTTCCGAAGCTTTGGGATTGAAAGCTGATTCTGATGCAGTAATATCACCAGGCGCTAAATGCATAATAAAAAATGAAATAAGACTAATTCCAATTAACATTGGAATCATCCATAGTAAACGTTTAATGAGATAGTTAAGCATCTTACGGAGTTATTTCATTTCTTCTCAAAGCTGAAGGAATAAACCATTCATAAGAATTATATGCAATCCCAGCCGGAGGCGCAGGTGACTCAATGCCTTTAATACGTTTATTCATCGCAGTTAAACCATATCCAGCATAAAGATAAATCACAGGACTTTCTTTAAGTAAAATTTTTGAAAAGGCATGATAAATTTTTTCGCGCTTATCAGGATTTAATTCAGTACGACCTTCTTCAAGCAGTTGATCAACTTCTTTATTGTTGTATCCAATAAAATTAAATTGCCCAGGTTTTTGTTGTGAAGAATGCCATATATTATATTGATCAGGATCGAGTGATAGACTCCAGCCAAGAATCACCGCATCAAAATCACCTGTTTTAATAAATTGATTTACAAAGCTTGCCCATTCAATCACTCTTATTTTTACATCGATACCAACATCCTTAAGTCTTCTTTGAATAAGAACCGCGGTCATCTCTCTTTGTTTGTTTTGATTAGTAAGAATTTCAAATGTAAAAGGTTTTCCATCTTTCTCTAAGATGCCATCATGATTCGAATCATTAAAACCAGCTTCATGAAGTAATTTAAGGGCTTGATTTTTATCATAAGGATAGGGATGAAGATTTTGATCGCTCCATCGGGTTCCGGGTTTGTAAGGAGATGCAACAGGCTCCCCTAAACCTAAAAGCACGCCATCAATGATTTCTTGTTTATTAAGAGCATAGTTAATTGCTTGTCTAACCTTTATATCATTGAATGGACTATGTTTTAAATTAAAGCCAAGATAGGTATAACTATTTCCAAGCTCTTTATAGAGCGCTAGTTTATTTTTTAGATCGGGTCTCGAAGGTATCACGCGAGCAAATTGAATCGGATTGATATTCATGAGATCAATGTTGTCAGCAATCAATTCTAAAAATTGAGAAGATGTATCAGGAATGAATCTTGAAGTTAGTTGATTTATATTAGGCTCACCCATCACTGATGAGGGGCTGGCCTCCAAAGATAATTTTTCACCATTTATCCATTGTGTCAATTTATAGTAACTAGAACCAGTAGGCTTTCTTGAAAAGAATGTGTGATTAATATCTTCATCTTTAAGGATATGTTTTGGGAGTATTTGAAGTGATGCCCAGCTATCTAAAGCAGGAGCATAAGCTTTTTTATAATTAACTCGGAATGTATAAGGATCAAGAGCTTCAGCTTTATCAACTAGCTTATAGTCTGATCCGTAAGGGGTTCTTGTTTTTTCATCCGTAACAAGTTTCCATGTAAAAAGAACATCATCACTTGTTAAATTATGACCATCAGCCCATTGAAGATTTCTTTTTAAATAAAAAGTAATTGTTTTTTGGTCGCTAGAAATTGTCCATTTATCTGCTAACTCAGGCGCTAATTCTAAATTTTTGTCATATTTAATAAGTTTATTAAAAATATTTCCTGATATAGCTGATGAAGCTGAGTCTCCAGCGATCATTGAAATAAGATTACTTGGCTCACCTGACATTGCATCAATTAGTGTTCCGCCTTTTTCGCTATTAAAAGTACCTTCGTAGTTATAAACAGATTCTTTCTTGTCGCTACAAGAGGTTATGTTAAACAACAAAAATATTAATAAGTATCTGGAATACATAAGTTTGGCTAGTTAATTATTTCATTGAAGTTTAAGGGTGGAGCCAATTTGAATATCTGATATAGAAATTTGATTGATATCTTTTAATTCATCTACAGATAGCCCATATTTTTTTGCTATTTTCGTGAGCGTATCACCTCGTTTTACTTTGTGTTTATTCGGCTTTGTTGAATTTTCAGATTTGGTTTCTTTGTTAATTTTTGATTCCTCAATATCTTGATTCGCATTTGTTTCTGTACCTTCTTTTTTAACTACTAATATAATTGTAGAAGGCTTGATTGATTTATGAGGATTTAAATCATTTGCTTTAATAAGATCGCTTTCCTCCATATCAAATTTATTTGCAATGGTTTTAATCTTTTCGTTACGTTTGGGTTGGTATATATTCCACGAAACCAAGGGCTTTTCATTTTGGCTAAGATTTTTAACAAAGGTATCTGCCGCATTTATAGGTAATATAAGTTGTTGAGTTTTTTCGTTTGTTCTAATGAGTGGTCTTCTATGTTCAGAATTTAGAAGTAAAAATTCATCATAAGAAATTTCTGCGAGATTTGCTGCTAAATCCGCATCTATAACAGCGGGAGCTTCAACGTAAGTAAAATAGGGTTTATTTGGTATTGAATTTATATGGAGTCCATATTGATTTGGATTTGAAACAATATTTTTTATAGCTTGTAGTTTTGGAACATAGTCTTTTGTCTCAGCCGGTAGTTTAAGATGTGCATAATCAGTCGGCAACCCCTTTGCTTTATTTTTGGCTATGGCTCGACTTACAGTTCCTTCACCAGCATTATACGCAGCCAATGCAAGATCCCAGGTCCCAAATAATGCATGAAGCTTTTGCAGGTAATCGAGAGCTGCATTTGTTGCATCTACCACATTACGTCTTTTATCTTGCCACCAGTCTTGTTTTAAGCCATAAAGCCTTCCTGTAGAAGGAATAAATTGCCAAATGCCTACAGCCTTGCTTCTTGAATTTGCAATTGGGTTATAGGCACTCTCTATCATAGGAAGAAGTGCTATTTCTGATGGCATGCCTCTTTTTTCAACTTCACCAACAACGTAAAAAAGATATTTTTGACTTCGATCCATCATTCTCTCTACATATTCAGGGCGAGCCGAATACCAGTCTTCATATTTTTTGGATCTTAAATTATTTTCATCTTTGATTTCAAATCTAGAAAAAATCCGCTGCCATAAATTGATTTCAGCTTTATTAGATTGGAGATTTTGAGTTTTATTAGGTGGGCTTGCCGGGTTGAAATTTAATGCATTTAATTTATTGATTTCCTGATCAAGCACATCATTATCTAAAACGCTAATTTCCTCCCCTAAAGTATTTCTTTCAGCGAATGCTCTTGTTATTAGCAATAACGAAATAAAAATAAGGGCTAAAAAGCGTTTAAATTGTAATGACATGTTAAAACTGGTCTTTAAGGTCTCTAAGCTTTTTGAATGCTTCTAGAGAGTGGCAGTTTAAAAATGGGTTTGTTTTTAATTCCTCATCGAGCGTCGACGGGACAGTGATTTTTAATTGTGATGTAAATTCTCTTCTTAATTTTAGATCCATATCATCAGGCTTTAATGATAGGGCAAATGCAATATTCTTTTTAGTATATTCATGCGCACAATAGATTTTTGTATTTTTTGGTAAAGCACTTATTTTTCTTAAGGAGTTATACATTTGCTCATGGGTTCCATCGAATATTTTGCCGCACCCACATGCAAAGAGGGTATCGCCGCAGAAAAGGTTTTGCATATCGTAATAAGCAATATGACCTTGGGTGTGCCCAGGAATTTCAATTATTTTATAGTTTATTTGAAGTTCGGGAATATTAATTTCATCGCCGTTTTTAAGGCTTTTATTGACAAAATCATATTTATCTTTGTAAGGAGCGAAGATTTTAATATTTGGATATTTTTTTTGAAGTTCTCTAACGCCACCAATATGATCTGCATGGTGATGTGTGATTAAGATAGCGATTAAGCCGAGATTTTTTCTTTCTAAAGTTTCTATGACTGGATTGGCATCACCCGGGTCAACTACAATACTATTTTTATCGTTATGAATTAACCAAATATAATTATCCTGAAAAGCTTCAATGGGTTCTATATGAATTAATTGATTTTCTTTGTAGCCTGTCATTTGTATTCATAGTAAAGTATTTCAATCATTATAAGATATTTTTTATGCCTAAAATTTCACCACAGGAATGGTTTAGTAGCCCTTTAGGCCGATATTTAATTGATTTGGAATATAAATATATAAATCCTGTAGTTGTCGATACGTTTGGATTTTATGCGATTCAAATGGGTAATTTTGATATTGATTTCTTGGATCATTCACGCATTCAAAACAAATTCTCGTTAAATTCTAATCAATCTGATTTAATAACTTCGAACGAAGCTCTGCCTTTTGATGAGTCTTCGGTTGATTTGCTTATTGCGCCTCATATATTGGAGCAAATGGCTGAGCCTTATGAATTACTCAAAGAGATTCATAGGGTTTTGATGCCTGAAGGACGTCTCATTATTACAGGTTTCAACCCAACAAGCTTGTGGGGATTAAAAAGATTATTAAGTTTTGATATCGACTATCCTTGGAATACTAAATTTATATCTTTAATTAAAGTTAAAGAGTGGCTTCCAATTGTAGGTCTAGAAATGGTTGAAGGAAAAATGGGATGCTATGTTCCTCCAATTCAGCAATCATCATGGCTAAGAAAAATACAAGTTATGGAAAAATTAGGTGATCGATGGTGGCCTATGTTGGGAGGGTTTTATTTTCTCGTTATACAAAAAAGGGTACATGGTATGACACCTATTAAACCTCTTTGGCAAAAGAGACTAATTAAGACACCAATATACTCGACCCAGAAATCTAAAACTTATAAAGTTGAACCATGAAACCTGAAATCACGATATACACAGATGGTGCTTGCAGGGGCAATCCAGGAGATGGCGGATGGGGTGCATTACTAATTTCTGGAACAAATGAGAAGTCTATTTGTGGCGGTGAAAGAAATACCACAAATAATCGTATGGAGTTATTGGCAGTTATTAAAGCACTAGAGATTATCAAGCAGATATCGGAAATCAAAATATATACCGATTCTACATACGTCCAAAAAGGCATTACAGAGTGGATTCATGTTTGGAAACGTAACCATTGGAAAAATAGTAGTAAAAAAATTATCAAAAATATAGACTTATGGCAAAGGCTTGATGAGTTAGCGTCGGCTCATTCAATCGAATGGCTATGGGTTAAGGGTCATGCAGGCCATGACGGCAATGAAAAAGCAGACCAACTAGCAAATCAAGGTGTTGACAGCTTATTTAAGGAATCATAGTGAGGTATATCTTTTTAGACACAGAAACAACCGGGTTATACGCAAATCAAGGGCATCGAATTATTGAAATTGCTGCAATTGAAATTGTAAATCGCCGACCCACAAATAATTCTTTTCATTTTTATTTAAATCCGGATAGGGAAATAGATCCTGCAGCACAAGAGGTTCATGGTATCACTTTAGATTTTTTACAAGACAAACCTAGATTTACTGAAATCGCTTCTGACTTTATAAAATTTATAAAAGACGCAACACTTATTATTCATAACGCACCATTTGATGTTGGTTTCATTAACATGGAATTTGGTTTAATCGAAAAGCCACCCATTGAAGAAGCGGTTGCTAATATTATTGATACATTAAAAATGGCTAAAGATATGCGGCCAGGGCAGCGCAATAGCTTAGATGCGCTGTGTCGTTTTTATAACATCGACAATTCCCAAAGAAGTCTTCACGGAGCCTTGCTAGACGCACAACTTTTAGCTGAAGTTTATTTGGCCATGAGTCGAGGACAAGAAGATCTTATGATAGATTTTCAATACAACGGATCAGATGTTGTCGGAGAGAAAAATGCCAAACGACCAACCAATCTTTTTATTTTAAAGGCTGATGATGAAGAGCTTAAAAAACATGAAGCTTATTTGAGTAAAATGAAAGGCGAAAAAAAACTTATTTGGTAATCAAAATTAAATAGCATCAGCCCAGCTGTTGGGCGTTTCATACATACGAATCTGTTTGATTTTAAGTTGATGATTAAAGCGTTTGTTAAATTCAACACTTAAGATTCGATAAGCTTCTGATGCCATATTCTCTGCGGTAGGAACAACTGGAAACATTACAGTTTTATGGTTTGGTAGAGTATTTAAAAAATTAACAATTTCCTTATCGTCCTGGTAAACAATAAATGCATGGTCCCAGTACTCAACCACTAAATCTTTAATAATTTGTTTTACATCAGAGAAATCAATCACCATACCAAAATCAGAACTTTTATTATCCTCATGAATTGGGCCGGTCACGGTAACTTCGATAGCATAGCGATGCCCATGTAAATTTTTACAGTTACTTTTATGATTGGGTATGCGATGTCCTGCATCAAATTCTAAACGTGTTGTAATATCCATTTATTAAACTTTAAGTCGTCTAAGTAGATGGCATTTTACCATTGGTTAAAATAAAAAGATCTTACAGTCTTGCGATACGCTGCAAAGCAGGGGGGTGAGAATCATAAAATGCCGAATATAAAGGATCAGGCGTTAAAGTAGATGCATTATCTCGATAAAGTTTAACCAATGAGTCTTTTAAATATTTAGCATTTGAATTTATTTTTGCGTAACGATCTGCTTCGAATTCATTTTGTCTTGAATAAAATGCCATGATTGGCCTTATGAAAAAAATAAAAGTAGGGCCAACCAACATGAAAAGAAGCAAAGCGCTCCCATCTGAAGGCGCTGTGATGCCTAATCCATGATAAAACCATAATTGATCTTTTAGGTACCCTAAAATAGCAAGGCCAATAAAACTCACTAAAAACATCATCACAATCCTTTTTTTAACGTGATTATGATGAAAATGACCAAGTTCATGTGCTAAAACAGCTTCAATTTCATTATGATTAAGACGCTCTAAGAGGGTGTCAAAAAATACGATACGCTTATTTTTACCAAATCCTGTGAAATATGCATTGCCATGATTGCTTCTTGCGGACCCGTCCATAACAAATAATCCTTGAGACTTAAACCCACACTTTTTTAATAGCGCGATGATTTTAGTTTTTAAAGTTTTATCTTTTAAAGGTGAAAATTTATTAAAAAAAGGAGCAATCCAAGTAGGGTAGATTGCAAGTATCAAGAGATTAAATAAACTCCAAACCGCCCACAGATAAAACCACCAATAAACCCCAGCATTTTTTAGCATCCACAATGCAACAAATAAAATAGGAAGCCCAAGACATAGCCCTAAAATCATCTGTTTATAAAGGTCTGTAAAAAATAATTTTTTTGTCATTCGGTTAAAACCAAATTTTTCATCAATTTTGAATGTTTTGTAATAATTAAAAGGAAAATCGATAAGACTTGTAATAAGCATCACACTCAATATCATCGCAACATCTTTTAAAAGAGGCGATGAAAATGTACTAAACAGTTCTGATATTACGCTGATTAATCCGCCAACAGTTAGTAGAAGCAATATAAAGGCCTGAGCAATAGTGTCATTAATGCCCAGTTTACTTTTTTCGATTGCATAATTTGCAGCTTTTTGATGATCCTTAAGACTGATATTTTTTTTAAAGGCATCAGGAACTTTATTTTTATTAAGTGATACAAAGTTAATATGTCTTTTTACAAGCCATAGATGAATGCCGGTGCTTAAAGTAAGAACTGCAATAAAAGTGTTACGTAGTATTTCGTCCATAATCTCTCTGAATTAAGTTAATATTCTAGTATTCTGTATGAAAACAATCTGGCGTTGTAAATTGTTTCAATCAATTAGTACTATTTTAATGGAAATCATGATGAGTTCTTCAGACGATAATTTAATATGGCTTGATATGGAAATGAGTGGGCTAAATACCGAGACCGATAAAGTGCTCGAAGTCGCAACTGTAGTGACCGACCCACACTTAAATATCATCGCTGAAGGCCCTGTTATTGTTATTCACCAATCGGACGAAATATTGAATGGTATGGATGCATGGAATCAGTCTACACATTCAAAATCAGGTTTGATTGAAAGAGTTAAGCAATCATCATTTGATGAAGCTTATGCTTCAGAAGTAACTATTGAATTTTTAAAAAAACATATTGCACCGAATAAATCACCTATGTGTGGTAATTCAATATGCCAGGATCGACGATTTATGGCAAAGCATATGCCGACATTAGAAAGTTATTTTCATTATAGAAATCTAGACGTGAGTGTTTTTAAAGAACTTTCTCGTCGATGGAAGCCTTCACTCTATCAAGGTTTTAAAAAATCAAGTAAACATGAGGCTTTGTCAGATATATACGAATCTATTGAAGAATTAAAATATTATCGCGAGCATTTTTTAAAATTATCTTGAAAAACTTTTTATACGTAGGGTTAGCAGCAGCTATAGGGGCATGGAGCCGATGGGGCATAGGTATTTTATTAAATACTATGCATCCAATATTTCCATTGGGGACGTTGACTGTAAATCTCATAGGTGGGTATTTAATGGGAATATCGATGGGTGCTTTTGAATTATTTAGCGAGCTTAGCCCAGATTTAAAGCTTATTATTAATATAGGTTTTTTAGGCGGCCTTACGACTTTTTCCGCTTTTACTGCTGAGGTTTTTCAATTGCTGCAAAAGAATGAGTTCGTTGCCTCACTCACTCTTGTTGCACTTCACGTCATTGGTTCTATATTAATGGCATACCTTGGCTGGCTTACTATAAGCCTTATTAAGCAGTAACCTATTTAGCAGCTTTTTTCTTTGCGGCCTTTGTTTCAATCATTACGATAGGCTCATCTTTTACTTTATCTTTTTCTTTTTTTTGCCAAGCAGCAGTTTTCTTTGGTGCAGCTTTTTTAGGTTTTTCTTCCATTTCTTTTTTGGCTTTAGGTTTTGATTTGGCTTTTGTTTCAACAAGTTCAAGACCGATAGCCTTTAAATCAACAGGCTTTTCTTCAATTCGCTTTTTAGGCTTTGTAGGTTTTTTAGATGCTTCAGTTGATTTAGCCTCTGTTTTTTTAACCTGAGATGCATTAACTTCCAGAATAGGTTTATTTAACACAGGAGAATCTTGAGCTGCTAAAGCTTTTTTCTCAAAATCATTTGGCCCTTGATTAGATCTAGCATCACGATCTTTATTAAAACGACCACGTTTATTATTTCGACCTCTTCTGTTGTTATCTTGATTTGGTCGCGCATCTTGAGAAGATGCTTTATCAGAAGCTGGCGTCATATCTGATTGGGAAGACTGACCCTCTCCCTGAGGTTGTTTCTTATTATGTTGTTTAAATTTTTGATGACGATTATTTCTTCCTCGATTATTGTGATGTGGCCGAGGGCGATTGTTTTCTGTGGTTTCAGAAGCTTCTGGCTTTTCTTCATTATTAGGATTTTCAATATTCTCATCATCGCCAGCAATCAGATTTTTAAAGAAACCAAATAATGTTTTATTGGATTTTCCAGATCCAGAAGGAGCAGGGCTATCGGGAACAATGCCTTTTACTAAAGGCTCTTGTTTGGGTTCATTAGAAGCTTGTCTATAATTTAAAACCTGATTGCCTTCATTTAATGACTCCATCATCTGATAGCTAGGCTTAGATTGGCTCGCAATATCATCTTGTTTTGTACTTGATATTGAATAATTAGGAGACTCAAGATGCTTATTGGGAATTAATATAATTTCAACTTTTAAGCGTTGTTCAAGATTGAAAATATCTGAACGTTTTTCATTGAGAAGGAAAGTTGCTACTTCAATAGGCAATTGAGCCGAAATAGTTGCATTATGTTCTTTCATGGACTCTTCTTGAATCATGCGGAGAATATGTAATGCTGTTGACTGAATATCTCTAATTGAACCAGTGCCATTACATTTGGTACATATGCTATTGCTAGACTCCCCAATACTTGGTCGAAGTCTTTGACGAGAAAGCTCAAGCAATCCAAAGCGTGAAATTTTTCCTGTTTGGACTCTTGCACGATCATGATGAAGCGCTTCTCTAAATCGACTTTCTACTTCACGTTGATTTTTTTGGCTTTCCATATCAATAAAGTCAATAACTACTAAACCACCCAAATCTCTAAGTCTTAGTTGTTTAGCAACTTCTTCAGCAGCTTCAATATTAGTATTGAATGCGGTATGTTCAATATCACTTCCTTTAGTGGCTCTTGATGAGTTTACATCAATAGAAACAAGGGCTTCTGTATGGTCAATAACAATGGCGCCACCTGATGGCAATCGCACTTCCCTCGAGAAAGCCGATTCAATTTGATGTTCAATCTGAAAACGAGAAAATAAAGAAACTTCATCCTCGTAAAGTTTTACGCGATCTACGTAATTTGGCATAACATGATTCATAAATTGGGTGGCTTGATCATAGATCTCTTGGGTATCTATGAGAATTTCGCCTATGTCAGGATGAAAGTAGTCTCTAATTGCTCGAATTACAAGATTACCTTCTTGGTAAATTAGAAATGCGCCTGATTGACCTTGCGACGCTTCTTCAATAGCAGTCCATAATTGTTTAAGGTAATTTAAATCCCATTGAAGTTCTTCTAAAGATGATCCTACTCCGGCTGTTCGGCCAATAACACTCATGCCTTCTGGAATGTCTAAATTTGAAATATGATCACGGAATTCATTACGTTCTTCACCTTCTACACGCCTTGAAACACCTCCGCCATCAGGATTATTTGGCATTAATACGATATATCGTCCAGCAAGAGAAAGGTAGCTTGATAGCGCTGCACCTTTATTACCCCGTTCTTCTTTTGTAACTTGAACGATGATTTCCTGACCTTCTTCAATAACATCTTGAATACGTGGGCGATTTTGAGTTGATTCCTTAAAGTACTGAGGTGAAATTTCTTTAAAGGGGAGAAAACCATGACGCTCTGTGCCATAGTTAACGAAAGCTGCTTCAAGAGAAGGTTCTATTCTGGTAACAATACCTTTATAAATATTACTTTTCTTTAAAGCACGGCTTCCACGTTCGATATCAAGATCAATTAATTTTTGACCATCTACAATTGCAACTCGCAACTCTTCTGATTGGGTTGCATTAAAAAGCATACGTTTCATTATCTAAAACTCCTACAAGTAGGTTTTAAGATAAAGAATGTATTTCAGCTATTCAGGTGCACATCTAGCTTTAGACAAAGCCAGCATTTCTCGGGTAAAACTTTTTTATCAAAAAGTTTTTAAATTATTTACTTAGTCACAGATCTTATTTGTAAGATTGTTGAGCAAAATATTTATGAATCTTTGTTGTGTACATGTGCAATAAAACTAAAATATTCTTTAAATTTTTAAACCTTGTTTCAAGGCCGCTACTTAAAATAAGGCGAGCGGAAAAAGCCATAGTAATTTGTTGTCACGGTATAATTCAGCTTAAATTATCTCTTCAATTCAATTGATTAAGAGAGTCTGAACACACCTAGTATAGGGTATAAATCCAATTAAACAAAATATGGCTCAAAATACTAACGCTAAAAATCTTTTTTCTCATGAAAAAGCCACATTTGTTGTTGTGGATGAAGCAAGTGAAACACAAAAAATTGATAACTTCCTTTTAAAAATTTTAAAAAATGTACCCAAAAGCCACATTTATAAAATTCTTAGAAGCGGTGAAGTTAGGGTAAATAAAAAGCGAATCGATACTTCTTATCGCCTTAAAATAGATGATCAAGTCAGGATTCCTCCTATTGCAATAGAAACGGAAAGGGCGCCTCATGCTATCGAACCCAAACAACAACAAACAGCATGGTTGGAAACAAATGTTATTTATGAGGATGATGCGTTATTGGCTATCAATAAGCCAAGTGGTTATGCTGTCCACGGGGGTAGTGGACTTAATTTCGGCGTTATAGAGCTCATTCGTCATGCAAGACCTAAAGCTAAGTTTTTAGAACTTGTTCATCGTATTGATCGAGAAACTTCTGGCATTTTATTGATTGCAAAAAAGCGCTCAGCGCTTGTAAATATGCACGATATGATGCGGCATAATCGCATTGAAAAAAAATATATCATGATGGTTGAGGGTGATTGGGTCGAGCCTAAAAAAACAGTCGAATTAATGCTAAAGAAAACCTTCACGCAAGGCGGTGAGAGACGTGTCAGTGTGACGAACGATGATGATGACAATCAAATGAGCAAAACGATCTTTTACTTAAAGAAATCTCTAGGTGCTTACTCTCTTCTTGAGGCAAAACTTATTACCGGAAGAACTCATCAATTAAGAGTTCAACTTGCCCACTTGGGATTTCCTATTTTAGGGGATGACAAGTATGGTGATTTTTCATTAAATAAAACGCTGCAGAAAAAAGGCCTAAAGCGAATGTTTCTTCATGCTTTTTCTATGAAACTTAAACATCCTCTGACAGACGAGCCGTTGGAGTTAAAGGCCCCTTTGCCGCGTGAGCTTGATGCCTTTTTAAGTCAACAAACCATATGAAATCGCCTCGCTTTGATTTGGTTATTTTAGACTGGGATGGCACTGTAGCTGATTCAACAGGGATTATTGTAGATGCTGTTATATCAGCAGCTGAAAGCGCCGGCGTTGCAGCACCTCCCAGAGAGTTAATTTTAAAAACTTTAGGATTAGGCTTAAATCAATTATTGCTTAAACTATTCCCTCATTTGTCTTCAGAATTATTAGAAAAAGTCGCTGAAGGTTATCGTTCGCATTATCATGCAAACGAAGGCAATTCATATCTTTTTGATGGTGTAAGAGAGGGTATTGAGCGACTATATCAACACAAATGTAAGCTAGCAGTTGCTACAGGTAAAAGTAGAAAAGGTCTAAAGTTTGCATTACAAGATACTGAATTAAATAGATATTTTTCTTCTACTAAAACAGTAGATGAATGTTTTTCTAAACCCCATCCACATATGGTAGAGGCTATTTTAGAAGAAACCCAGATTCCAGCTGATCGCGCAGTGATTGTTGGCGATACTCACTATGATCTTGAAATGGGAAAGAATGCACACATTCAAACCATTGCAGTTACTTATGGGGCTCAGCCAAAAGATGTGTTGATAAGTTTTGAGCCTTTGGCATGTTTTGATTCATTTAAAGAAGTTGTAGATTTTTTATTACCATGAGCACAGACACAAAAATTGAAATAGATAAAAAGGCTTTTCAAGGCGATGGCTCAACGATCAAATTTGAATATCAAAAAGAAGCCACGATCAAATCTGGCTTTGTAGTTTATTTTGAGGGCAAGTACCACGCGTATATGAATCAATGTAAGCACTTGCCGATTGAGCTTGATTACAAACCTAATGAATTTATGGATGATCAAAAACAATGGATTATATGCTCTACACATGACGCTATCTATCATCCAGCTTCTGGTGAATGTATTTCAGGGCCTTGTCGAGGTGAAATGTTAGAAAAATTAAATGTAACAGAATCAAACGATGTATTATGGGTTGAAATTTATTAAAGCATTTACGGAGCTAAAAAAATGGCAGTAAGAAAAAAAACAGAAAAGAAATCCACCGAAAATTGGGAAAGGGAAGCCTTAGAAAAAATTGCACTTTCGGCTTTAGGCGAGCAAAAAATTGCCAGGCGCTGGAGTATATTTTTCAAATCAATTACGTTTTTTTATCTCTTTGCGCTTTTGTTTTTAGCATTTGGTGCAATGCATACCAAAGGTGGGTCGGGCAATCATACTGCGTTGATTGAAATTAATGGCGTCATTGGCGAGAAAGATGAAGTTAATGCAAAAGACTTTTTCGAAAGCATACAGAGGGCTTATGACAGTCACGGTACAAAAGGGATTGTTTTAAAAATTAACAGTCCTGGTGGAAGTCCTGTTCAAGCTGGCATGATTAATGATGAAATTAAACGGCAAAAAAAATTACATCCACATATTCCGGTATATGCTGTTGTAGAAGATATCTGTGCTTCGGGTGGCTATTATATTGCTGTCGCTGCCGATGAAATTTTTGTAGATAAAGCTAGTATCGTTGGTTCAATCGGCGTCTTAATGGATGGATTTGGTTTTACGGATACTATGAAAAAAGTTGGTGTAGAAAGACGGCTTATGACAGCAGGATCGAATAAAGCCATGCTTGACCCTTTTTCACCAATCAATGCAAAACAACAAGCTTTTGTTCAAGAGATGTTAAATGAAGTACATCATCAATTTATTACGGTCGTTAAAGAAGGTCGTGGTAATCGTCTTAAAGAATCACCAGAAATGTTTAGCGGACTTTTTTGGAACGGTGAAGCGGCCGTCAAACTAGGGTTGGCTGATGGTTTTGGTAATTACGATTATGTTGCTCGTGAAATTGTTAAAGCTGAAGAGGTGGTTGATTTTACGACTTACGAAGGTTTTGCTGATCGCTTTGCTCGTAAATTTGGAGCTAGTTTAGGATCTTCCATGAATGAATCTTTAAGGACTGCTATATTAAATCAGAAATTAATTATTAAGTAATATCAATAAGTTATTGATATTTTTTAATGTAGTTAATTAGTCCATTTGTAGAGCTGTCAAAGTTATCTGTTGGTGTTTTTTCAGATAATTTAGGTAAAACTTGTTTTGCAATTTGTTTGCCGTATTCTACGCCCCATTGATCAAATGAATTGATATTCCAGATAATTCCTTGGGTAAAGATTTTATGTTCATACATTGCAATAATTTGACCTAAAGTTTTTGGAGTTAATTTTTTGAAAAGTATGGAGGAGGTTGGTCGATTACCTTCAAATGTTTTTTGCGGAATAAAGCTTTCAATATCTTCGCCTTCATAACCCTGTTTTTCAATTTCAGCGCGGGCTTCATTGTATGTTTTTCCCAGCATGAGAGATTGCGTTTGCGCGATAAAGTTTGAAAGTAAGATTTTATGATGTTCATTACCATCTTTACCTAATGCATATTGAGATTCAATTGGCATTATAAAGTCTGCAGGCACAATTTCAGTGCCTTGATGAAGAAGTTGATAGAAAGCGTGCTGACCATTTGTGCCAACTTCCCCCCAAATAACAGGGCCTGTATGAAAATCAATGTGTTCGCCATCGCGATTGATAAATTTACCATTGCTTTCCATATCCGCTTGCTGGAGATAGGGCGCTAGTTTAGACAAGCCTTGGTCATAAGCTAAGATTGCATGAGTTGGAAAATCAAAGAAATTAATATACCAGACGCCTAATAACCCCATCATCATCGGAATATTTTGTTCTATAGGTGCTGTCTTGAAATGCTCATCCATTTCAAAACCCCCTTTAAGTAAGTCTTCGAAACCATCCATACCAATATAAAGAGCAATAGAAAGTCCAATTGCCGACCAAAGAGAGTAGCGTCCGCCTACCCAATCCCAAAACTCAAACATATTTTCCGTGTCAATACCGAATTCCGATACCACATGTTGATTTGTTGATAAAGCAACAAAGTGTTTTTTAATATGTTGATTGTCTTTTGCTGCTTTAAGAAACCAATCTCTTGCTGAGAAAGCATTGGTCATTGTTTCTTGCGTGGTGAATGTTTTAGAAGCGATAATAAAAAGGGTTGTTTCCGGATTGCATTTTTCCAAAGCTTGGGAGAGATCAGCGCCATCCACATTAGATACGAAATAAGGTGTAATAGTTTTTGAACCGTAAGCTTTTAAAGCTTGGCAAACCATTGCAGGACCTAAATCAGAACCACCTATGCCGATATTAATGACACTAGTAATTGTTTTACCAGTAAAACCTTTCCATTGACCTGATCTTACTTCCTCACTAAAACGACGCATTTTTTTGAGTACATTTTTAATTTTAGGCATAACGTCTTCACCATCAGAAATGATAGGTGATATGTTTTGATTGCGGAGGGCAGTGTGAAGAACTGCGCGATGTTCGGTAGAGTTTATTTTTTCACCTTCAAACATGCGATTTCTCCAACCTTCTACATCAGCTTCTTTTGCAAGCTTAACCAGAAGGCTAATTGTTTCTTTAGAAATACGATGTTTTGAGTAGTCTAAAAGTAAATCATTAAATTGAATGTGAAAGTGATTAAAACGATTGGGGTCTGATTTAAACATCTCACGAAGTGAGATGGATTCGATATCTTTTTTATGTTGATTTAGAGATTGCCAGATGGGCGATTGATTAATTTGCGACATGTATAACGTTCAATTCAAGGATTTAATAATGAAAAATTCTATGTATCTGAACATTATAGCAAAGACATACTTAATTTATATGAAAATTATGTTGTGCGAGGGCCCATGAAATATGCTCTTTAACAAGCGCAGAAGCCTCGTGGTATCTGTTTTTAAGAGCATTCACAATAATTTCTGATGTTTTGGCGTTACCGAGTCCAATTGCAATATTTCTCAACCATTGATCGTAACCGATACGAAAAATTGCGCTGCCTTCCATGTGTTTTAGGAACTCTGCTTCGGTCCATAAAAAACATTCCACGAGCTCGATATCATCTAAACCATGCCTTACCTTAAAGTCATCTTCCTTAGAGATTTGACCAAACTTATTCCAGGGGCAATACAATTGACAATCATCGCAGCCATAAACACGATTGCCAATTTGCTTACGATATTCCAAGGGTATTGAAGATTTATGTTCAATGGTGAGATAAGAAATGCATTTTCTTGCATCGAGTTTATAGGGCCCTATAATAGCCTTAGTTGGACATACCTCTATACAACTTGTACACGTGCCACAATGATTTTCGACTTTCTTATCAATAGGCAAAGGTAAATTAATATAAATTTCACCTAGGAAAAACCAAGAGCCATGTTCCTTATTAATAAGCAAGGTATGCTTTCCTCTCCAACCAAGCCCAGATTTCTGGGCAAGCTCTACTTCCATTACGGGAGCACTATCTGTAAATAATCTAAATTCAAATGCGTGATCTAAAGTGTTATGGGCTTCTTTTTGAATTTTTTCTGAAAGCTTTTTTAATTTTGAGCGCATGACTTTATGGTAATCACGGCCTAGTGCGTAACGTGAAATAAAAGCTTTCTGATCATTCTGCAAGATAGCTTCTGAATTCTGAGAGTGCGGAAAATAGTTAAGTCTGGCCGTGATAATTCGAACGGTATGCGGCACAAGTTCATCTGGCTTATATCGCCGAGAACCATGTTTTACCATATAATGCATTTCACCATGGAATCCTTGCTTAATCCACTCTAGATAATGATCTTTCGTATGATTGAGATCTATATCAGTAATGCCAATTTGATCAAAACCAAATTCTCGACCCCAGTCTTTAATTTGCAATGCTAATTGATCCCAAATTTCTGCCATGTTTTAATTATTTTTTTTATATAAATTAAATCTATGATGTTTGATTCTAATTATGACTTAAAAGATGAAGGTGAGACACTTCGTTTGGCAGAAAACATGGCAAGCCATTTACGTCCTGGCATGAATTTATACCTAAAGGGTGAATTAGGTGCTGGCAAAACAACATTTGTGAGAGGTCTTCTTCGCGGACTTAGTTATCAAGATAAAGTCAAAAGCCCAACCTATACGCTCGTCGAGCCTTATAACTTCGATAAATTTACTATTTATCATTTTGATCTTTATCGCTTCAAAGATAAAACTGAATGGGATGATGCTGGATTTAGAGAGTACTTTAATAATGTATCTATTTGCTTAATTGAATGGCCGGAAAAAGCAGAGCATATTCTTCCTAAACCTGACATTTCCATTGAGCTTAGTCACGCAACTCTTGGCCGACATCTTCACTTGATTAGTTATTCATCAATAGGAGCCGAATGTTTAAAAGCTATTACCTAAAAGTTTTTTTTGTATTAATGTGGGCAGTTTTCCCTCATCATGTTTTTGCAAAAAATTCTATTGAATCAGCACGAGTTTGGCCTGCAAGGGAGTACACGCGAGTAACACTCGAATCTCTCAAGCCCATTAATAATGATCAAATGATTTTAAAAAATCCAGATCGCTTAGTAATTGATCTACACGACATTGAACTGAATGATGATTTAAAAAATTTAAGCACAAAAATATTATCAAGCGATCCTAATATTAAACAAATTCGTGTTGCTAAATTTAATAACCAAGTGTCTCGAGTCGTTATTGAGTTAAGAGCTGAATCTAAAATTAATATTTTTTCTCTAAAGCCTGCAGGGGGTTATAAGCATCGTTTAGTAATTGATGTTTATCCAAGAATCGATGAATTGATGGCGTTTGTTCAAGACAAGGAAAAAAAAGATTTAACACTCCCTAAAAAAGAGACTGTTTTATCGCCTCCCTCAGAAACTAAAAACGAAAAAGTAGTTCAAGAAGCCCCATCATTACAAACTAATAAAAGTCCAACTAAAAAAATCGTGATTGCTATTGATGCGGGACATGGTGGAGAGGATTCCGGAGCAAGAGGGGCATCTGGCAGTTTGGAAAAAAATATTACTTTATCGATTGCTAGAAAACTTAAAAAAGAAATTGATAATGACGAACAATTAAGAGCAGTGCTAACTCGAGATGATGACTATTTCGTTCCACTCCATGGACGTGTTGTTAAAGCTAGAAAATTAAAGGCGGATATTTTTGTTTCTATTCATGCAGACGCTTTTACTAATCCCGATGCCAAAGGTTCTTCTGTATTTGCATTGTCAGAGAGTGGAGCCACTTCTGCTTCAGCAAAATATTTAGCCAATAAAGAAAATGAGTCTGATTTAATCGGCGGCGTCAGTTTAGATGACAAAGATCCGATGTTAGCAAAAACTTTGCTTGATTTATCTCAATCTGCAACTATCAATGACAGTGTAAAACTTGGAAATTTTGTTTTGGATCAGCTAAGCGATATTAACGACCTGCATAAATCAAATGTTGAACAAGCAGGTTTTGCAGTTCTTAAATCACCTGACATTCCATCTATTCTTGTTGAAACAGCTTTTATTAGCAATCCAAAAGAAGAGCGGATATTAAATAATGATGAGCACCAAGAAATTTTAGCTAAAAATATTTTAATTGGCATAAAAAAATATTTATCTTCTAATCCTAATATTGCTAAAAATTTTTAAGGTTATGGCAATGGATAAGCCAACTATTTTCTTTTTGATTGGTCCTACTGCATCTGGCAAGACAAAACTTGCTGTTGATCTTGTGAATGCTTTCCCATTTGAAATCATTAGTGTTGATTCAGCCCAGATATATCAAGATATGAACATTGGTGTAGCTAAGCCATCTCAAGATGTCCTAAATGTTACGCCGCACCATCTCATTAATATCATTAAGCCAGATGAAACATATTCTGTAGCGCAATTTTTGCAAGATACTTTGAGACTTATTGATGCGGTTCTAATGCGAGGTCATATTCCGCTTTTGGTCGGTGGCACAATGATGTATTTCAACGCCCTTGAAAAAGGTATTAATCAAATGCCGAAAACTGATTATCAAATAAGAAAAGACATAGAAAAAGAAGCCAATCAATTTGGATGGCCAAAACTTTACGAAAAACTCGAATCTATTGATAAAGAAACAGCAGAAAAACTAAATCCTAACGATGCTCAGCGCATCAGTCGCGCTTTAGAAGTTTTTTATTCTTCTGGAAAACCTTTATCGTATTTCCACACATCAAAAAACAAAAATGAATTTCCTTTTGCTGTTTGTAAGTTAGGATTAATGCCCAGTAATAGAAAAATTCTTCATCAGCGCATTGAATTTAGAGTTAATGAGATGATAGAGGCTGGATTATTCAAAGAAGTGGAGCTTTTGCGTAAAAAATATCCTAAGCTTCAGAATCACATGCCATCCATGAGATCAGTTGGCTATCGTCAAGTCCTTGAGTACTTTAATGGTGATTTTAAAGAAAAAGAATGTATCGATAGGATTGTCTTTGCAACTCGGCAACTTGCAAAAAGACAAATGACTTGGATGAGGGGTATGGAAAATCTTCATGTATTCGATTGTGTAAATGATGACTTAAATAAAGAGGTTGTAGCTTTCTTAAATGAAGTTTTGTTATGAAGATAAAATCTTACCTTCCTATACTTTCTTTACTTTTCGGAGCTTTTGTTTGGGGAATTATTTGGTATCCGTATCGATTGATGGCGCAAGCTGGAGTTTCAGGCATTTATTCAAGCTTTTACGTATTTATACTAACGCTTGCTATCGCACTTCCTTATTTTTTTATAGCCAAAAAAAAGATTTCTATATGGTCAAAAGATTTCTGGATTCTTTCTTTTGTTGCTGGCTATACCAATATTAGTTATGTATTGGCCGTCATTGATGGTGAGGTTGTTCGAGTTATGCTTCTATTTTACCTCTCCCCAGTTTGGACTATTTTTTTATCTCATTTTATGCTCAATGAAAATACGCAAAAAAGACATTATGTCGCTGCATTTATTTCGCTTTTTGGTGCATTCGTTATGTTATGGCAGCCAAATTATTTTATTCATTTAGATTCAAAGAGTGATTGGCTGGCATTAAGCTCAGGCGTAGGTTTTGCAATGACTAATGTTATGACACGAAAACATCAGCATATGACAATCAATCAGAAGGCTTTAGCAATTTGGATAGGCGTCATTATGGTAGCCATAATATGCATTATGTTTGATAAAGATACTATGCCGTCATTAGATTTTTTTAAACCTCTGGATGTCTTGATTGCGATAGTGATTGCATTATGTTTATTTTTTTCAACCTTGCTTGTTCAATTTGGAGTTACACAAATTAAAGCGGTTGAAGCTTCTAGTTTTTTTCTTTTTGAAATTGTAGTTGCTGCAATTTCATCATACCTACTTGTAGATGAAACTATTGCAATTAAAGAATGGCTTGGCGGCATCATGATTATTGTTGGTGTTATTCTTGCTGCACAAAATTAAATTAGATTTTGATAAACACTCTCTAATGTTTTCACGAATAATTGTGGTTGGAATATGGGCGAAGTTTTTTTAGCTTCATTCAATCTACAAATAACATCTTGTCGGTATTTAAAGTCTTCGGTGAGTCGACTAGCGCAATGAATATAATTTTCGATATCTTCAGTAATGAGCTCATCCAAATTTAAGCTATGAAGCAAACTTCCCGCCACTCTCGAAGCGAAAGTATCTCCTTTGAGTGTGACTATAGGTAAATTCATAGATAAGGCATCGCTTGCTGATGTATGAGCGTTATATGGCAATGTGTCTAAATAAACATCCGCTAAGGCATGACGAGCTATATGTTCATCGTTAGGTACCCGTGTTGCAAAAATGATTCTTTCTGGGTTAACGCCATGTTTTTCTGCATAATCTCTCAAATTATCAGTTGCCCAGGTATTTGAGTAGGTTAACCAAAGGATGCTCTTGGGATATTTTTCAAGAAGTGTGAGCCAGGCGTTAAATATGAGCTCGGTAATTTTAAAAGATTGGTTAAAAGCGCAATACACAAAAGCATTTTCAGGAATACCATAATCTTTTCTATTTTTTTGTTTTAAGTGAGCGCGATTTTCTATATTGGGCTGATAAGCAAATGGAAGTCTTAGAACGGTTTCTGCATAATATTTTTCATCATTTTTAGGAATAATGAAGTCATCAGCCAAGATGAAATCATAAAGTGGTTTTTCTTGTGTTAAGCCCATCGTGCCTGGATATCCCAGCCAATTAATAGTGATTGTATTTTTAAGCTGCGCTGCAATAAAAGCACGACTATTATTGGTATAGCCTGTGAGATCAATAAAAATATCAATTTCGTCATTATTAATAAGGTTCACAGCTTTTTCATCGTTGAGGCTTGAGATGTCGCGATAGCAATCAAATAAACTAATAAGTGTATTTCGCTCATTGGTATTTTCATGTGGACTTGCGTCATAGGCATAAATATCAAAAATATCCCGATTGTGATATTTGATGACATCACGAATTAAAAAATATAGCGGGTGAAGTTTAAAATCTGACGATAAATACCCGATACGAATTTTATTTTTTTGTCTCCATTTTTCTTTTTTAAAAGCCTGGTCTTTAAAATGATTTTGTGTCCATTGATTTGCACATATTAGTTGATCTTGAGGGGACGACAGGGGGTTTGCAACGAAAGCAAAAGGTGAAATAAGTGCTTCCGTCTTTGTGTTTACAATAGTGCATATTTTTTGGAAATATTTATTAATGTCATGCCAGTTACACATATGCTGTTTTTGATGGGTCAAGTGGACCAAGCTATGAAAGAGATCAGGTTTGATCTTCAAGGCATTTTGGTAGGATATTACAGCTTTATCTAAATAGCCTAGTTTGCGTTCTGAGTTGCCAATATTATTCCAAAGATCAGCATCATTCGGATTTAGTTGTATAGCTTTTTGATAGCTCTCGTAAGCTTTAGAAATTTTATTAAGCTTATCTTGTGTGTTTGCTAAATTGTAGTAATAAACCCAATTATTTTTTTCGTATTCTAAAACCTCTTCAAAGCATGCCTCTGATAATTGGAATTTTGATTCTAAATAATACTCATTACCGAATGATGTAAGAGAAAAACAGAGTGCATTTTTAATATCTACATTATCTTTGAATTGATATAAGCATCTTCTAAAATAACCTGCAGCTTCTTCGAATTGTTTGTTGGAAGCACAAAGATTTCCTAGTTCTAATTGGATAATATAATTTTCAGGTTCTAATTGAAGCGCCTTCTTTAATGAAAGAATAGCTTTCGAAAGATCTCCATCTCTTTCATATTTTTCTGCTTCTTCAATAAATATTTTTGACATGATATAAATTTATACCTTAAATATCTGGCTCGCGACTTTTTTTAAACTCATTTTTTTGAGTCGATATCTCTCTGGATTTGTGTAATTTAGTGTTTTTTTGTCTTCTTGAGATAAATTGTCATTAATTAAATTTGCGAGAACAGAAGTGCAGTAGGGGGCGAATGTAAAGCCCCTAGAGCCGAACCCACTAGCAATATATAAATTTTTAAGCCAAGGGAGTTGATCGGCACGCGCCAATTCTCTAACACGCATTTTTCTAAATAATTGATTATCAAATACACGACCTACATAAGGCTTTCTGTCTTTTGTAGATGCTCGCCAGGCTACTCTGCCAGCAATTGACTCTTGTGCTTCGCAATAATTATAAAATGTTCTGTGTATCCCTTTTATTGATGCAATATTCTTTTTTGTATCACTTATTCTCAAATCTTCATTAAAGTCATTCAAGGCATAAGTTGCGCCAAAAACATGTTTATCTTGTATCAGTGGTGCCAAATATCCTTCATCGCAAGTGACAATAGGAGGCATTTGAAATGATGTTGAATTTATCCAATTCACTTGCCCTCTGAATGCATCTGTATGTAAGTGTTGAGTAAGATCAAATTGATTCACAGATGTAGCATTGCAAATTGCGACATGTGAAGAATTAAAAGTTTTTTGATCTTCTGTTTTAAGCGTCCATTCATCAATTGATTTTTCAATTGATTTTATTTTTTGATGAGTAATTATTTTGATATTAGAAAGATTTATTAGCTGTCTACACAAGGCTATAGGATTAACCCACCCACCTTGATGGAATAATAACCCGCTTGAATTACTTTCTATTGAATATTTATTTAAAATTGATTCGTTAATTAAGCTAAAAAAATTTTCTTTGCCTGTAATTTTTTTTGATAAATTAATCTCTAATTTTTTAGCATATGCTTTCTCCAAAATTTCAATTGCTCCATCAAATCGATAATCAGCTTCATTCATTCCTAATTGGCTTATCCATTCTGTTGTAAATGTAAAACTCTTCAACATAAAATCATTGTAAGCTTCATCATTCAACATAAATTTTGGATAAATTGCTGCAACCGGATTTCCTGAGCCTCCTTGGGCAATATTATCTTCGCTTTCTAGTAATGTCACATCCCAACCAGAATTAGCCAAAAAATGAGCTAATGAACAACCTGCAATGCCAGCCCCAATGATTAATATATTTTTTTGCATGTTGAGATTTGTCAGTTTATATACGGTATTAAAAAACAATGGCTTGAGATAAGATGTCAGTACTAAGCATTATTCATAAAGTGCTTTATTAATCTAGAAAGCTCGAACGACCATTTTGAAAGGGTATACGTTGAAATTAATTAAAGCAGCGCTTTTAAATCTATTTTTTCTCATTATCACAGGCTGCGCCTCTATGGATTCTATATCAATAGATTCGCTGTCTTTGGACAAGATATCGTTGCCTAAGTTTACTTCATTCAAATTTGGTTCAGATGAGCAATGGCCTTCATACGGCAAAAATCTTACCAATCAACGTTTTTCAACTTTAACTCAAATTAATCAGGATAA
>Ga0208381_1000031_pt1 | contig 59288 bp, 49 predicted proteins | sample CryBogCBE13Jul09_FD_184572 | JGI IMG/M metagenome (GOLD analysis project Ga0208381, IMG submission 184572) | Freshwater microbial communities from Crystal Bog, Wisconsin, USA - CBE13Jul09 (SPAdes) (version 2) | ecosystem: Environmental > Aquatic > Freshwater > Lake | place: Crystal Bog...
GCCGTGCTCAGGCTCCGCGCCGCAGCATTTGGCACATAGCCCAGTTCATTCGCGACCGCGACGATCCGCGAGCGCGTTTCGGGGTGCACATTGGCGTGCCCGTTGAGTGCGCGCGAGACCGACGCAACCGACATGTTTGCCCGCCGCGCCACGTCACGAATGGTGGCTGGCTCAGTGCGCATTAACCGGCGCCAGAACGATAGTGACTTGTCGCATCGATCTCATCCAACAATTATTGCATCACTCGCAGTTGCAGTCTATGTAACCGGTTACGGCCAGCGGTCAACCAGCTTTTGAGTCCGTCAGTTGGGTGTTTTTGGAATAAACTGCGAAATACGCAGACAGAGAGGAAATTGAGAATGACTAATCGTCACATCTCAAGACGCAGCGTTCTCGTGGGAATGTCCCTCTCCACGGCCTGGGCCGCCAGTCCTGTACGCGCCTTAACACACGCGGCGGTGCAACGCCAAGTGCCCGCCTTCATCGACGAACTCATCGCCAAGATGACGATTGAGGAAAAGGCCGGACAGATCACGCTCATGGCATCGGCTTGGGGGGGGGGCAGCGCAACCGCACTCAATCCGCCAAGCAACGGCACGAACAATTTTGAACAACAAATTGCCGACGCCGCAGCCGGTAAGCTGACCGGCGTTTTCAATGGCAATGGCGCCGAAATGGCCTTGCGGATGCAGACGGCGGTCATGGCGCATTCGCGTCATAAAATTCCGCTCATTTTTGCGGCCGATGTGATCCACGGACACCGGACGATCTTCCCGATCCCTGTCGGCGAGGCTGCAAGCTTTGATCCCGATCTGGCAGAGCGAACGGCGCGGGCCGCAGCTTTTGAGGCGTCAGGCGCGGGCATCGACTGGACATTCGCGCCGATGGTCGACATTGCGCGCGATCAGCGCTGGGGTCGCGCGATGGAGGGCGCTGGCGAAGATGTTCTGCTGGGCAAGCTCTTTGCCGCCGCGCGCGTTCGCGGGTTCCAAGGCAAAGATCTGAAGTCAAACGAAGCCGTGATGGCCTGCGCGAAACATTTCGCCGCCTATGGTGCCCCAGAAGGCGGCTTGGATTACAGCACGGTGGACGTCTCAGAACGGACATTGCGCGAGGTGTATTTCCCACCGTTCGAGGCCGCTTTTGATGCTGGTTGCGCGTCGACAATGGCATCGTTCAATGAAATATCGGGTGTCCCCTCCACCGCAAATCATTGGCTGATGACCGACATCCTGCGCGATGAGTGGCATTTCCCCGGCGTCGTTGTCTCGGATTATACCGGCGATGAAGAGCTCATCATGCACGGCGTCGCCAAGGATGGGCGTGATGCCGCGCGGCTCGCGATTATGGCGGGCGTCGACATCAGTATGCAGAGCAATCTCTATTATTTGCACCTGCCGAGCTTGGTGCGTGACGGGCTCGTGCCGATGGCGCGGGTCAATCAGGCGGTACGGCGCGTGCTCGCGACCAAGGCGATGCTTGGCTTGTTCGATGATCCGTTCCGGCGGATTGATGTGGCGCGCGAAAAGAGCCGCTCTCGTCAGCCTGCAAACCTCGCGCTGGCGCGCGAAGCTGCGCGCAAGTCGGTGGTCATGCTGAAGAACGAGGGCAATCTGCTGCCGCTCCAGCCGAGCACGAAGCTTGCCATTATCGGCCCGTTCGGCAGCGGGCCGCATGACATCATCGGTGGCTGGAATGTGTATGGCGATGATCATGTCGCGGTCGACCTGGCGACCGGGCTGCGCAATGCGGGCGGGACGGTAAGCGTGGTGCGCGGCAGCGATGTTGAAGCGCCCCTTGCTGGCGGGATTGAGGAAGCTGTCGCGGCGGCCAAAGCGGCGGATGTTGTTGTTCTGGCGATTGGTGAGTCGCAGGATATGTCGGGCGAGGCGCAATCGCGCACCGAGATTGTTGTGCCAGCCGCGCAGATGGCTTTGGCAGCGGCTGTGAGTGCTGTGGGCAAGCCGGTGGTTGTCCTTTTGAGCAACGGGCGTGGGCTGGCCCTGCAAGGCGCTGTGCGCGACGCGGCTGCGATCCTGGTGACATGGTATCTCGGCTCGGAGAGCGGCAATGCCGTCGCTGATCTGTTGTATGGCAAAGTCAGCCCGTCGGGCCGCCTGCCGATCAGCTTTCCCTACGAATCTGGCCAAGAGCCATATCATTATGATCATAAGGCGACGGGACGGCCCCAACCCGCTGGCCCGGTGCAGCCCTATAAAGCACATTACCGGACGGCGCCGAATGGGGCGCTTTACCCCTTCGGCCATGGCTTGACCTATGGTGACGTGCACTATGCTGACCTGCAGCTTGGGGCTTCCGCATTGTCGAAAGCGGCGCCCATCGAGATTGCAGCCACGCTCACCAATCGCGGGAAATATGCGGTTGAGGAGGTGGCGCAACTTTATATCCATGACCGCACAGCGAGCGTCTCACGGCCTGTGCGCGAGCTAAAAGGCTTTCAGCGCGTTGCGCTCGCTGCGGGCGAGACGAAGCGTATCAGCTTTAAATTGGCGCGCGCTGACCTCGCCTTTATCGGCCTCAAAAACCTGCCGACGCTGGACCCGTCGGTGATCGACGTCTGGGTTGCGCCTTCCGCACAGGCCGAAGGCGTCATGGGGCAGTTTGTGGTGACCGCCTGACGCGTTGACGGACTGGTGCGCCTATTTCGTATTGAGGACTATTGTCACCGCGTCGGGCTGATCCGGAATGATCAGCGCTTGTGCGCCATCGATAAGGCCATGTTCCGCCAAGAGCGTCCGACCGTCAATCGCGGCAGCACTTGGCTGTGGCGCGCCATGAACGATCAATGCGAGCTTGTGCCACCACGGCTTAAAATTGCCGTCGCGCGCGCTGAAACGCAGCGTTTGAACACCATGTGGATCCGCCGTGCAGGTTATCGTTTGGCGCGCATAAGCGCCACGAGCGAAGCCCATGCTATGCCCGTCATCGTCATAGAGTGCACCCGTGCAATCGGGGCCGACGTAAATGTGCAGCGCCAACGGTCCAACCGGCGTTTGTGCCGTGCTCTGCACGAGCGGCTGACGTGGCAGGATTGTACCCGCGCGCACGAAGACAGGTAGGGTTTCCAGACCAGGGTGCGCGTTGATCAGAGTGTATGATTTGCCGCTCTCTGGACTTTGGGTGATGCGTTCACCCGTCCAATAATCATACCAACCGCCTGCTGGAAGGCAGATGTCATAGGCTTGCGATGCCTCGGGCTTGGGGTTGCCCGCGATCAGAAGCTTGTCCCCCAGCGTGAATGTCATCGCGGTGTTGCATGGCGCGGCGAGCGACGCGGGATAGTCATAGAACAGGGGCCGCATGATCGGGTCACCCGTCTGCGCGTTCGTCGCTGCCAGTCCATACAGATAGGGCATCAGCCGATAGCGTTCCTCGACAAAATGCCGCCGGATCGCAAGGTGCGTCGGCCCATCAAGCCATGGCTCGGCGTGCGGCGCATCCTTCGCCGAGTGATCACGGAACAAAGGGGTGAAAGCGGCAATCTCGAACCATTTGGTCATCAACTCGGGCGATGGCCCACCGGTAAAGCCACCTACGTCCGCGCCGCTATAACTGAACCCCGAAAGCCCGAGGTTGAGCAACTGGCTCACCGAAAGCTTTAGATGATCCCAGGTCGAGCTGTTGTCGCCCGTCCAAGTCGCGGCATATTTCTGCCCGCCAGCAAAGCTGGCGCGGGTCATCACGAAAGCGCGCTCATCGGGACGCAGCTTGCGCGCGCCATCATAGGTCGCCCGCGTATTCTCCATCCCATACACGTTATGAATTTCAGCATGGCTTGCGGCGCGCGGCGCAAAGCCATCGCCATCAATCTGGTGCACGGTATCAAGCGGCATGGTTTTCGTCGGTGTCTCGAAAATAGCGGGCTCGTTCATATCGTTCCAAAAGCCAACGATTCCGTCGTCGAGAAATCCCTTGAACTGAGTGCCCCACCAGTCGCGGGTGGCTTTGCGCGTGAAGTCGGGGAAGACGGCAGGCCCCGGCCAGACGGGGGCCACGTAAATTGACCCGTCAGGGTTGTGCAGAAAATGGTTCCCCGCTTTCCCGCTCTCATATGGGTCATAATGTTGCCCCGCGACATCGGCGACATGAAGGTCGACGATCGATACCAATTTGATCCCCATTTTACCGACGCTCTCGACGAGCTTGGCAACATCGGGGAAGGTTTTCGCGTTGACCGTGAATGGTCGGTTGTGATCCTGATAATCAATGTCCATCCAAATGACGTCAGTGGGGATGCGGTCGGCGCGCAGATGATCGGCGATGCCCTGAATTTCCGCCGCCGACATATAGCCCCAGCGCGATTGCTGATAGCCCAGCGCCCAGCGCGGCATCAGTGGCGCTTTGCCTGTGAGATCGGTATAACGACGCACCACATCGGGGACATTCGGGCCGACGATAATGTAATAGGTCATCGGCCCATGCACGGCACCGAAGGCGAGGACGCCCTCCTCGCGATGGCCGAAATCGAACCAGCTGCGCCAGCTGTTATCGAGTAACAGGCCATAGCTGCCGCCGGAGCCGCCAACGCCAATATAGAAGGGGATCGACTTGTAGATTGGATCAGTGCTGGACGAGTAGCCGAAGGCATCCGTGTTCCAATTGACAAAGCTGCCACCGCGGCGGTCGAGCGCGCCCGTTTTGTCGCCCATGCCGAAATAATGCTCGGCCTGTGGCATCGCCTTGCGCAAGGTGAAGCCCTCGGGCCCCATACTGACCGGAGTCTCGGCATCTTCAACAATCACGTTGCCCGCATTGTCGACAACGCGCAGCCGCAGCGTCTCCGAGTCGATTGTCGCGCGCACCTTCGCCGTGGAGAGCGAGGAGGCAGTGATCACCGATTTCGCGCGCTGGGTTCTGACATCAGCCGATACCGCCCAACTGCTGTCCTCCGCGGTCGCGCCTTCAGGGGCAATCGACACACGCAGGATGGCATCAGTAATCGCGATGACGCGCACCGTCATATGGTGGCCGGTGACGACTAAGGCGTCGGGCGTCTCGGCCGCAAAACTCGGCTGCGCTGCGCACACGAGAATCGAGGTGAGGAGCATCACGCGCGCATGTGACCAATATCGAATGAACGCTGCCATATCCTCACCTTATGCTTCTGTAACCGGTTACAGCCTGCCGCCAGACCGTTAGCGATGCAAGGACGATTTTAAGGCGGCATGGCCGACGCCCTAATTTACGTCAGGGTCTTTCGCCTTTTGTTTAGCCTCAAGCTGATCGAGCATCGGCTTTTCAAAGCCGGCTTTGATCGTTGCATCGGGAATCGTGAAATCGATGAGTGAATCGGATGTCGCGGTGTATCGCGGCCAGCTTGGCCCGCCTGTGCAAGTCGGTTGTCCCGTCTTCGCAAAGCTCACCCAGCAGCTATGCACGAGTGCGGTTTCGGCTTTGTCCTCATCGGTCAAGATGAGCGAAGCGTGCGGAATATGCTTCCAGCTATCGAACACGAATGGGATTTCAAAGCCATGCGCGACGCCATCGCTCTTCGACCGGAAATAGTGCGCGACATAATCAAAATGATAGAGATACGCCGGTTGTGACGCGCCGACATGGCGGGCGATCCAGCGCGCGGGTGCCGTAAAGACCGCATCGCGGAACAGGCGTCGCGCGAGCGCATAATCGTCCGTTGCGGGGGCACCATAATAGGAGCGTGCGCGGGCAACTTCGGCTGCGGGCAGCTCAGCGATCAATTTGTCGCCTGCAGCCGCTGGGCGCAGCAAAGTGCCTTCGTTGGAATTTGTACCGATCATAATTGGCACAGGCTGAACCTCGCCTTTTGCGAACGCGGTGGTGAGCTTTTGGGGAAGAAACTGGCCGTCAACAATTGGGCCATTGCCCTCCTTGGGGGTTGCCGCGATCAACGCGTCTGGCGTTACGGCCCGCAGCGCTTCAGCGGATGCATTCGCACCGGCAAGCCCAACAGCGGTCGCGATGGCGGCGCCGTCTGACTCGGCTTCAGCGAGCGAGCGGACCTTATGCCAGCCAAGCCCGGATTCGATAATAGCCCGCGCGAAGAGTCCTTTGGAGGATGGTGCGGCCAGCAAGGAGAGCACGCTCATGCCGCCCGCAGATTCGCCGAACACCGTCACGTTGCGGGGATCACCGCCAAAAGCGGCAATGTTTCGTTGTACCCAGCGCAACGCTTCAAGTTGATCGGTGAGCCCGTAATTGCCGTGAATCTCGCCACCACCGGCCGCATCGAGCGCGGGATGGGCGAAGAAGCCGAGCAGACCGAGGCGATAATTAATGCTGACCAAGATGACGCCGTCGCGCGCAAAATTTGTCCCGTCATAAAAACCGAGTGATGACGCGCCCGCGACGAAACCACCGCCATGAATCCAGACCATGACCGGAAGCGGAGCATCATGCTTAGCGGGAGCCCAGATATTGAGGCTGAGGCAATCCTCGGCGGTCTCGGCGGGGAGCGCGCCGTACGCTGTCGTTTCCTCTTTCGTCAGATTGGTTTTCTGAATACATGCGGGGCCAAAGTCGGTGGCCTTGAATGTCCCATTAAAAGGTATCACGGGCTGTGCAGGGCGCCAACGCAGCGGACCCACAGGGGGGAGCGCAAATTTAATACCTTTAAAGGCGACAACCGCGTCATTCACGGCCACGCCTTCGATGGTGCCATTCGGCGTCTGCACGATGGGCGCGGACCGTTCAGCCAGCACAGCAGAGGGCGCGATGCCGAGCATCGTCACACTCGTCAGAAGGATGGTGACTAAGCTTGTAACCCGCATAAATCAGACCTCTCTCGCCTCAATCTTGGTTCGCGGGCACTGTGCCAGAACGCCAACGAGACGCAAGCCGCGACTTACGTCATGTGCGAAAATATGAGACGCGGTGCAAACGCTGACGACCGCGCAAATGCCGATGATAATGCGTTACTTTCGCAAGACAAAAATCGACACTGATGCACTTTCTTAACGCTTGGCTGTTTACGGCTTAGCAAGGTGAATAATGTAAACATCGAATGTCACTCGAGAAGCATAGCGGCATTCACACTGCGCGGCCAGCTTCGCCGATGATCGAAACATGGCTAGGGGAACAATGGCGCGCAGTTCAATTTTCAGCTTTTCGGCAAGTCGAAGCGTGGTGGATATCCCCGTGGCTGCGCCTGAAAAGGTGGACTTTTCTGCGCTTATAAAGAATTTTGAAGAAACGCGTGTGGGATGGTTTTGGGCCACCGATGTGAATGGCAATCTGACTTATATCTCACCGAGCATCGTCGAGGATCTCGGCTGCGTGGCTAAGGATCTGCTGGGTTCACCATTGGCAAGCCTGTTTGAATCGCAGGATGATACGGCCTCGGTTCGTGAGCGGCTGCCGTTCATCGTCAGCCGTCAGGCAAATTTCGATAAGCTGACTTTGCGCTTGGCCGGCTCGACCCAGGAACGATATTGGCAATTGACGGGGCGGGCGCGATTCGACGCGTCAGGGGCCTTCCGCGGTTATCTTGGCTTCAGTATTGATGTCACCGAGCAGCTCAAACGGTCTCAGTCAGCTTCGCGGCTGGCAATGTTTGATGCGCTAACCGGCCTGCCGAATCGTCACAACATGTCCCAGTTTCTGGAGACGCACACCACGGGGCTGGAGCGACACGGTCGAAGCTGCGCCGTTATCATGATTGATCTTGACCGCTTCAAGGCGGTTAACGATTCGCTCGGGCATCCAGTCGGTGATATGCTGTTGAAGCAGGTCGCCAATCGACTGCTCAAAACCATCAAGGATAAGGAAAAAATCTTCCGCCTCGGTGGGGACGAGTTTCAGGTCATTTTGCCCAATTGCAATGATCGCGAGATGCTGGATGGGCTCGCAAACAACATTATTGCCACACTCTCGCAGCCCTATTCGATTGACGGTAATCGCTGCGACATCGGTGCTTCGGTTGGCGTGGCGATTGGCCCCGAAGACGGAATGACCCGCGAGCAACTGATGCGAAATGCTGATTTGGCGCTCTATGCGGCGAAGGACAGTGGCCGTGGCTGTTGCCGGTTCTTCTCTGCGACTATGTTGCAGGTCGCAGAAGATCGGCGCTTGCTGGAGGAAGATCTTCGGACCGCGCTCGATAAAGGCGAACTCTCGCTATTCTACCAGCCTATTGTCAACTGCAAGACCAATAGCGTTACGGGGGTGGAAGCGCTCATTCGCTGGAATCACCCAACGCGTGGACAAATCTCACCAGCCTTGTTCATTCCAATCGCCGAGGAAGCCAATCTTATCGTCAATCTCGGCGAGTGGGTTTTGCGCAAGGCGTGCGAGGATGCGGCCACATGGCCTGGCAATATTCGTGTGGCCGTCAATGTGTCCCCAATTCAGTTTGCCAACGAGAACCTCCCGACATTGGTCATGTCGGCATTGGCTGCCTCGGGTATTGCTCACGACCGGTTGGAGCTTGAGCTTACTGAGGGCATCTTTCTGGCTGAGACGGCCGAAACCGACGCAATGTTTGAGAAACTCAAGGGACTGGGCGTACGCTTGGCGCTCGATGATTTCGGCACAGGTTATTCATCGCTCGGCTATCTAAAGACCGCGCCGTTCGACAAAATTAAGATCGACCAGAGTTTTGTGCGGGGTGCGACGCTGCCTGGCTCGCGAAACGCCGCGATCATTGCGGCCATTGTGGCGCTCGCAGGCGCACTGAATATGGAAACGACTGCCGAGGGCATTGAGAGTTTTGATCAGCTCGAGCTGATCCACTCGCTCGGTGTGAGTCATGTCCAAGGTTATATCTACAGCAAGTCCCTATCATTTGAGGATATGACCCAGAATCTTGAGGCGGGTGAGTGGACGATCGGCCCGAAAGGCCCGTCGAAGCAGCGCAGTGCGCGCCGCTCGCTTTACCGCAAAGTCGGTGCGATTCTGAACGGGTATTATCACCCTGTGGTGATGCGGAGCCTCTCTGAAACTGGCGCGTTCATCGAGGGATTGCCGGACGCCCCGGTTGACACGCAGGTCATCGTCGATTTTGGCGCGTGCCAGATGACTGTCGCGACCGTGCGGCGGGTGCAAGCGAAGGGGCACGGGGTCGAGTTCATTGAGCCTTTGGTGACCGACGATACGGGAGGGTTGCGCACACGCAACACGGTCAATCCCTATGAACTGGCCAAACAGGGGCTATCGGGTTCCAATCAAATCGAATCGACGCGCATGCTGTCCACAGTCGGCGCACGCAGTGTATCGGCACTCGCGGGGGCGCTCGGACTGAACCAGTCACGTGGCGGTGGCGGGCAGCAGTCGGGCGGCGATATGGCACACCGGGCGGTGCAGAATTCTTTCGCGGCAAACAATCCGCTGCAGGGCATGTCGCTGCAGGGCTTCGGTATCGGCAATGCCCGGTACCTTAAGGGTGAAGAGTGGGAGCGACTCAAAAAAGCAGTTGAGGAAAGCAGCAACCCGCAACTCAAATATATCATCGCGCTTGTGGTGCTGACCGGCGCGCGTTTTCAGGAGTTGCTCACGGCAGAGTGGTCCAATGTGGATTTTGAAATGCGCACATGGACAATTCCGGCACTGGAGGGCGGCGAAGCCCGGAAAATTCGCCTTCCGATGGCGGCGATAGAGATTCTGAACCTCCTTCCGCGCTTTGATGGCTGCGATAATTTGATTATTAATCCGCGCACAAAGAAGCCGTACAACAGCATCTTCGGGAGCTGGGATGCGGCGCGGCGCAAGGCAGGCCTTGATAGCTTGAGCGTGCATGATTTGCGAAACAGCATCAAACGAACCTGGTGAGTTTTCCGCATCGCGCTCGGTGGGCTAAGTCTCAGCAGGCCAGTATCGGTCGCGGAGCACGCGCTTTGGCAGCTTCCCCGTCGGCAGGCGCGGCAACTCAGCCATAAAATCGACCCGCCGCGGCGCTTTGACATGACTCAGGTGTTCGCGCCCGAAAGCGATCAGCTCCGCAGCAAGCGCCTCGTCTGGCAGCACATCCGCCATAGGCTGAACAATCGCGAGTACAGTCTCTCCCAAGTCGTCATCCGGAATCCCGATCACCGCCACGTCGGCGACTTTGGAATGTGTCACGAACAGATTCTCGATTTCCGCTGGGTAGATGTTCACGCCGCCTGAAATAATCATAAAGCTCTTGCGATCAGTGAGATAGAGATAACCGTCGCTGTCGATTCGCCCGACATCGCCGAGCGTTGTCCAGCCATGCCGGTTCGTGACGCTGGCGGTCTTTTCGGGATCATTATGGTAGGCGAATGGCTGGCCATCAGCGAAATAGATCACCCCCTCCGCGCCAACTGGCAGCGGCTCGCCATGCTCGTCGCAGATATGAACAGCACCGGCGATGGACCGCCCGACCGAGCCGGGGTGCGCCAGCCACTCCTCGCTGTTGAGTGACGTAAAGCCATTGCCCTCGGTTCCCGCATAATATTCCGAGACAATGGGGCCCAGCCAGTCGATCATCGCGCGCTTGACCGGAATAGGGCAGGGCGCTGCCGCATGGAAAACGGTGACCAGTGACGACATGTCGTATTTTTTACGCACGTCCTCGGGCAACTTGAGCATCCGACTGAAGTGCGTCGGTACAAATTGCGCATGCGTCACCCGATGCTGCGCAATAAGGCGCAGGACCTCCTCAGGATCGAAATGATCCATGATGATGACGGTGCCACCAAGCCGTTGCACGGTCATGCTCCAGCGCAGGGGAGCCGCGTGATAGAGCGGAGCGGGAGAGAGGTAGACGCTTTCGCTTGAAAATTTATAGAGCAACCGCGCGATTTCGGTGAGCACTGATGGCTGGTCGATTGGCCCTTCGGGTCGCGCTGGCTTGATGCCCTTGGGGAAACCGGTTGTGCCCGACGAATAGAGCATGTCCATGCCGTTCGCCTCATCCGCGATCCGGCTGGTCGGCTGCGCGGCCATTGCTGCTTCAAGCGCGAGCAGCGGCGGCGGTGCGTCGCCAAGGATGACAAGATCAGCCAGTTGCGCCAATGCGGCGGCGGCTTGCGCGAGCGGGGCCAGCGCCGTTGTGCTGATAAAGAGTTTGGCGGCGCTATCCGTCAGCAAATAGGCAATTTCTGCGGCCGTCAGCTTGGTCGAGACACACGCATAGTATAGTCCGCTGCGTTGCGCAGCCCAAACCAGTTCGAAATAGCGGGGACCGTTCTCCGCGAGGATCGCAATACAATCTCCGACCTTCAGCCCCTGCGCACGGAAGAAATGGGCGAGCTGATTTGAGCGCGCTTCGAGCGCCGCATAGCTGACCGTCTCCCCGCTGCCGGCCATAATTATGGCGGGCTTATCGGGAAGCGCTGCCGCATAAACGAATGGATGCAATACCTCTCTCCGCAAATGATCAGCGTCATTGCTCTATGCGCTGATCATCTCGGAGCACTCCAGATGTGTCAAGGGACGACGCAACGTTAGCCGAGTGGACGTTGTTCGACCACCGCCAACCCATAGCCATCAAGCGCGATCAACGAATGCCGCGAATTGGTGAGCAATATCATATCATGCACGCCAAGCTCGGCGAGGATTTGGGCGCCAATGCCAAAATCGCGCAGGACATCCATATCCGCCGTTTGCACCTGTCCCGCCAGCGCCTGAAACTGCCGCGTGAACGTGTCTGGCATATGCCGGTTGAGCACCACCACAACCCCAGCACCTGCCTCACCAATAAACTCCATCGACCGCGACAGAAGATGGCTGCGCGGGCCAGCTTCGCCGAACAGATCGGTGAGCGGCGACATTTGGTGCATCCGTACCAAGGTCGGCGCGTCTGGGTCGATATGGCCTTTTTGCAGCGCAATCTGCTCAGTGCCCGTCGCCTTGTTGTAAAAGGTCATGGCGCGCCATTCCCCGCCCCATTTGCTGGTGAATCGGATCTCGGCGCGCTTCTCGACCAGATGATCGTTGCGGTGGCGATAGGCGACCAGATCACGGATTGTGCCGATTTTGAGCTTATGCCGCGCGGCAAACGGGATGAGGTCATCAAGCCGCGCCATCGTGCCATCATCTTTCATGATCTCGCAGATGACAGCGGAAGGATTGAGCCCTGCCAGCCGCGAGATATCGACCGAGGCCTCGGTATGGCCGGTGCGCACCAGCACGCCGCCATTCTTCGCCACGAGCGGGAAGACATGCCCCGGCGAGACGAGATCAGCTGCTCCCTTACTCGCATCAATCGCCACCGAGATGGTGCGCGCGCGATCCGCGGCCGAAATGCCGGTCGTAACGCCCTCGCGCGCTTCGATCGAAGTCGTGAATGCGGTCGAATGGCGCGAGCCATTGTCGCGGCTCATCAGCGGCAGTTGCAGCTGGTCGACGCGGTCCTGCGTGAGCGTCAGGCAGATCAGCCCGCGCCCGTGCGTCGCCATAAAATTGATTGCGTCGGGCGTCGCCATCTGTGCGGGGATGATGAGATCGCCCTCATTCTCGCGGTCTTCATCATCGACCAGGATATACATCCGGCCGTTGCGTGCTTCGTTGATAATCTCTTCGGGCGATGCGAGCGCGGTGCCGCCCGCGCGGCGCGCGAGATAGTCTTCAAGCTTGCCGAGCGTGTCCGCGGTGGGGTTCCAATCACTGTCGCCCAGTTTGCGAAGACTATTGGCATGGAGTCCGGCCGCGCGCGCGAGGCCGGAGCGCGACATCTTGCCCTCCCGTATAAGAGTCTCGATGGTGCCGATCAGTTCCGTGCTCATAACGTCCTCGCAGTGTGAATATGAAACACTAAATATCACATTAAAATGTGATTGCAAGGACCGGAAACAAAAAAGGCCGCGAGCATGTTCAATGTGCCCGCGACCCTTTTCGTTCTCAATCTGGCTTCAACACGAAGCCCGATGTTCAGGCGATATCGAACCGGTCAAGGTTCATCACCTTGGTCCATGCCTTCACGAACGCACGGGCAAACGACTCGTGTGCATCGCTCTGCGCATAACGCTCGGCAAGCGCCCGAAGTTGCGAGTTCGATCCGAACACGAGGTCAACGCGTGTGCCAGTCCATTTCAGCGCGCCGGTCCTGCGATCATGTCCTTCAAACACACCATCACCCGATGCTACTGGCGCCCAGACCGTGCCCATATCGAGCAAATTGACGAAGAAGTCGTTCGTCAATGTCTCGGGCTTGTCGGTGAACACACCATGAGCGGCCCCGCCGACATTGGCGTTGAGCGCGCGCAGCCCACCGATGAGCACCGTCATCTCAGGTGCGGTCAGCGTTAGCAGATGCGCACGATCGATCAGCAGCTCCTCTGCGCGCAGCGGATGCCCTTCGCGCACATAATTGCGGAAGCCATCAGCCAGAGGCTCAAGCGGAGCGAACGACTCGGCATCAGTCTGCTCTTGCGTTGCATCGGTGCGACCCGGCGTGAACGGTACGCTGATGTCGAGCCCAGCCTTCTTGGCTGCCGCTTCCACGGCTGCCGAACCACCGAGCACGATCAGATCGGCCAGCGAGACCTTCCTGCCACCCGTAGCGGATGCGTTGAAGTCATTCTGGATGCCCTCAAGCGTGGTCAGCACGTGAGCAAGCTTCGCAGGCTCGTTGACTTCCCAGTCCTTTTGCGGCGCGAGCCGGATGCGGGCGCCATTGGCACCACCGCGCTTGTCCGTCCCACGGAAGGTCGAGGCCGAGGCCCAGGCCGTTGTCACCAATGCCGAAATCGACAGACCCGAGGCGAGGATTTTTGTCTTGAGTGCGGCAACGTCTGCATCGTCAACCAGTGCGTGGTCTACGGCTGGGACGGGGTCCTGCCAGATCAGCACTTCCTCTGGCACCAACTTGCCGAGATAGCGGGGACGAGGGCCCATATCGCGGTGCATCAGCTTGAACCAAGCGCGTGCGAAGGCATCGGCGAACTTGTCTGGGTTGGCCAGAAAGTCGCGCGAAATCTTCTCGTAAGCGGGATCAAAACGCAGCGAGAGGTCGGTGGTGAGCATCGCTGGAGCATGCTTCTTGGATGGATCATGCGCGTCGGGAACCATGTCTTCCGCTTGGGGATTCTTTGGCGTCCATTGATGCGCGCCAGCGGGGCTCTTGGTCAGTTCCCACTCATATTTGAACAGGTTGGAGAAATAATCATTGCTCCACTTTGTCGGGGTGCTGGTCCAAATAACCTCGAGACCGCTCGAAATCGTATCACCGCCATGGCCGGTGCCGTAGCTGCTCTTCCAACCGAAGCCCTGCTGCTCCATCGGGGCACCTTCCGGCTCGCGTCCAACATGGGCACCCGGATCGGCGGCGCCGTGTGTCTTGCCGAAGGTGTGACCGCCCGCGATGAGCGCCACGGTCTCTTCATCGTCCATCGCCATGCGGGCAAAGGTTTCGCGAATGTCGCGCGCTGCCGCCACGGGGTCGGGGTTGCCGTTCGGGCCTTCCGGATTGACGTAGATGAGACCCATTTGGACGGCGCCCAGCGGGTTGGCGAGCTCGCGATCACCGCTGTAGCGCTTGTCACCGAGCCACTCGGTCTCGGGGCCCCAGTTAATCTCTTCAGGCTCCCAGACATCGGCACGACCGCCGCCAAAGCCGAAGGTCTTGAGGCCCATCGAGTCGAGCGCCACATTTCCAGTCAGCACAAGCAGATCGGCCCACGAGATTTTGTTGCCATATTTCTGCTTGATCGGCCACAACAGGCGACGTGCCTTGTCGAGGTTAACGTTATCGGGCCAAGAGTTGAGCGGCGCAAAGCGCTGCTGCCCCATGCCGGCACCGCCACGGCCATCGTGAATACGGTATGTGCCAGCGGCGTGCCACGCCATCCGCACGAAGAATGGGCCGTAATGGCCAAAGTCTGCTGGCCACCACTCCTGCGAGTCAGTCATCAGGGCATGAAGGTCGGCAATCACGGCATCCAGATCGAGCGTCTTGAAAGCCTCGGCATAATCAAAATCGGGATCCATCGGATCGGACTTTGCCGAATGCGCGTGCAACATGTTTACGTTGATCTGGTCGGGCCACCAGTCACGGTTTGAGAGGCTGCTGGCAAGCGCATTGGTGCTTGCGCCATGCATGACGGGACATTTCGATGGGCTATCCATGTTTCTCTCCAATTGGGTTCAGCGTTTCCACACAGGGGTAATGGGAACTGGCAGATTTGGTCATACTCTCATCGTTCAATAGAGCGAAACGATCTCTGCACATATCTGTGATCGATTTTTTACCGATTAAGCCTTCGATTCGGTTTATTCCGGCGCGGACTCGAAAGGATAAGCATTCGGCACATACATATCCGATGGCACTGGATGCCGAATATAGTCGGCGTGATGCTCGCGCTCGGGCAAAAGCACCGGCGGCTTTTCGACGTCCTCGTAGGGGATTTGCGAGAGCAGATGCGAGATGCAGTTGAGCCGCGCGCGCTTCTTGTCGACCGCTTCAACCACCCACCAAGGTGCCTCGGGGATATGCGTATGCTGCAGCATCTCCTCCTTCGCGCGGGTATAATCCTCCCAGCGCCGCCGCGATTGCACGTCCATCGGTGAGAGCTTCCACTGCTTCAGCGGATCATGGATGCGCAGGTTGAAACGGAACTGCTGCTCCTCATCGGTAATCGAAAACCAATATTTGATGAGAATGATGCCGGACCGCACCAGCATCCGCTCGAATTCGGGAACTGTGCGGAAAAACTCCTGCACATCGTCCTCGGTGCAAAAACCCATCACGCGCTCGACGCCGGCGCGATTGTACCAGCTGCGGTCAAACAGCACCATTTCACCCGCTGCGGGGAGGTGCGCCGCGTAGCGCTGGAAATACCATTGTGTCCGCTCGCGCTCGTTGGGGGCGGGGAGGGCGGCAATCCGGCACACCCGCGGATTGAGCCGCTGCGTGATGCGCTTGATCGCGCCGCCCTTACCCGCCGAATCACGTCCCTCGAAAATGACGACGACCTTGAGGCCCTTGTGCACGATCCAGTCTTGCAGGCGCACGAGTTCGTGTTGAAGACGGAAGAGGTCGCGAAAATAAATTTTACGATCGAGCGACTGGTGATGAATGCCCTCGGGCCGCTCGACGACGCCGTCGAGGCGCGATTCGTCAATCTCCAGCTCAAGTTCTTCATCAAAACTGTCAGCGATTTCGGCTTTAATCCGGTCAAGATCGGCGTGCGAGACGTCAGGGGCCATAGTTCGTCCTCCTTTGGATTTGGTGCAAGGTTAGGCGGACTTGATGACAGATGCGTGACGCGGAAATAGAATGCGATCGTCCTGCCAAGCAGCCGGAGTGGCGGCGCTTCGTTCGCTAAAATGTTGCAGTCAAAATCGAGTCTTGTGCGGCGCAGCGAGAAAGCGCAGACTTCGCGTTATGACGAGTCGCACTTTTGACGAACTTTATGCTGTTTCGGACCAAAATACCCCGCGTGAGGAGCTCGCAGCGCTTGCGACTTGGCTCAATGATACGCCGCTACCCGAACTTGAGCGAAGGCAGAAAGCAGCGGAGCTTGCGTTCCGTCAGTTGGGGATAACTTTCGCGGTCTATGGCGAGGAAGCGGCTGCGGAGCGCATTATTCCGTTCGATATTGTCCCGCGCATTTTCACCGCGCCCGAGTGGCAGCGGCTGCAAGCGGGGCTCACGCAGCGGGTGCAGGCAATCAACGCGTTCCTGTGCGACATTTATGGCGAGCAGCGGATTTTGAAGGAGGGAAAAATTCCTGCCGACATCATCCTCACCAACCCGCAATTCCGCAAGGAACTGGTTGGTGTGCGGCCGCCGCATGATGTGTGGGCGCACATCGCGGGCATAGATTTGGTGCGCACCTCGGCGGACGATTTCTGGGTGCTGGAGGATAATTGCCGCACACCGTCGGGTGTTTCGTACATGCTCGAAAACCGCGAGGCGACGATCCGGCTCTGCCCCGAGCTCTTCCGAATGTTCCGCGTCGCGACCGTCGACAGTTATCCCGATTTGCTGTTGGAAATGATGCGCGCGGTCGCACCGGTGCATCGCCAGCCGCACCCCACCTGCGTCATCCTGACGCCGGGGCGTTACAACTCGGCTTATTATGAGCACAGCTTCCTCGCTGACAATATCGGCATCGAGCTGGTTGAGGCCGCTGATCTTGTCGTTGAGAATGACATCGTCTGGATGCGGACGATCACGGGGCTGGTGCAGGTCGATGTCGTTTACCGCCGCATTGATGATGATTATCTCGATCCCGAGGTGTTCCGCCCCGATTCGATGCTCGGCGTGAAGGGCCTGATGCGCGCGTGGCGGGCGGGCAACGTCACCATCGTCAATGCACCGGGCACGGGGATTGCGGACGACAAAGCAATCTATTCATATATGCCCGAGATCGTTCGGTTCTATACGGGCGCCGAGCCGCTGCTGCCGATTGTGCAAACATGGCGCTGCCGCGAGCCCGAGGCGCTGGCCTATGTGCTCGACCATTTGCCCGAGCTTGTGGTGAAGCTGGTTGATGGTTCAGGCGGGTATGGGATGCTGGTCGGGCCGACTGCGACGGTGGCGGAGATCGAGGCGTTCCGGTTGGCGATTATCGATAACCCGCAGCGCTACATTGCGCAGCCCACGCTCGCGCTCTCGACCGTGCCGACATTGACGGGGAAGGCGGTCGCGCCACGCCACGTCGATTTTCGGCCGTTCGTGCTCAGCAGTCCGAATGGGGTTGTTAAGATGGTACCCGGCGGGCTGACCCGCGTGGCGCTCAAAGAGGGGTCGCTCATCGTCAATTCGAGCCAAGGCGGCGGCACCAAGGACAGCTTCGTGCTGATCGGTAAAGCCTGATGCTGTCGCGCACTGCCTCCTCGCTTTACTGGATTGGGCGATATGTCGAGCGCGCTGATTTTACGTCACGGCTGATAGAAGCCACCGTGCGGCTCGATGCACTTTCGTCGCGCCCCGCAGGCGAAGCGGCTTGGATGAGTGCGCTGACCGTCATTGATGCGGTGGCGGCGTTCGAGTCACTCGGCCAGCCAATGGTGCAGCGACACGCCGCGCCATTCCTCACGCTTTCGACCACACACCCAGGCTCGATCCTCAGTTGTATCGAGATGGCGCGTGACAATGCGCGTTCGGTGCGCACCGCGCTCTCGCGCGAGGCGTGGAGCGCGATCAACCATGCCTGGCTGCTGTTCAGCAATCATCAGGCGCCCGCGAACATCGGTGCGCTGCTCAATATGGTGGAGCTGGTGCAGTCGGACATGCGCAGCTTTGCCGGTGCGCTGTCGCGCATGCTCAAGCACCCGCTCACCATGTTCATTCAGCTGGGGGCGGCGATTGAGCGCGCCGACAATACGGCGCGGCTGCTTGATGTGAAATACCATATCCTGCTGCCCGAGGGCGAAGCCGTGGGCGGCGCGATTGACCGCGATCAATGGACAACCATTTTGCAGACCGTCTCGGCGGTGAACGCCTATCGGCTGATTTATAGTGAAGGGCTGAAGCCTGCGCATGTGATCGAGTTTCTCACTTTGCGTCCGGAACTGCCGCGCTCACTGCTTTCGTGTGCCGAGGATGTCGATAATCTGCTCTATGGCATCGCCCAATCGACGCATCTTTTTGCCGAAGCGGATTCGCTGGCGAAAACGCGGCTCGCCCAATTGCGCCGCACCAGCGCGCGAGAGATTATTCGTGGTGGGCTGCACGAATATCTTGAAGATTTCATCGCACAAAATGCTTTACTTGACGGGGCGATCAGCCGACAATTTCGCTTCGTATAACATAATTTGAGAGCATGCATGGGCGAACATATTCTGGTGATCGACGAGGGCACCACCTCGACGCGCGTGATCCTTTTTGCGGCTGACGGCACCAGTCTCGGCAGCGCGCAGCGCCCGCTAACACAGCATTATCCGGCAGCCGGACTTGTCGAGCATGACGCCGCCGAAATCTGGGAACTGACGCTCACCTGCGCGCGCGAGATGGTGACGCTGGCGGGTGGCGCAGACAAAATTGCGGGCATCGGCATCACCAACCAGCGCGAGACGGTGGTCTTCTGGGACAAGCGCACTGGTGCGCCACTCGCTCCCGCGATCGTCTGGCAAGATCGGCGCACCGCCAACATTTGCGCTGACCTCAAGGCGCGCGGCGAAGAGCCGATGGTGCAGGCGAAGACGGGGCTGCTGCTCGATCCCTATTTCTCGGGGAGCAAGATCGGCTGGGCGCTCGCGCACTGGCCGCAGCTCAAGGAAGCGGGTGCGCATCTCGCGGTTGGCACCATCGAGAGCTATCTCGTGTTCCGGCTGACCGGCGGCGCGCATATCACCGACGCGACCAACGCCTCGCGCACTGCGCTGATGGCCATCGGCTCGAGCGGTTGGGATGACGGGTTGTGCGCGCTGTTTGGCGTGCCGCGCGGATTGCTCCCCGAGATTGTCGATTGCGCGGGCGATCTGGGTGTCACGACACCTGACCTGTTCGGTGGCCCAATCAAAATCGCGGGCATGGCGGGTGATCAACAAGCCGCGACCATCGGGCAGGGTTGCCTCGAACCCGGCCAGACCAAGGCGACCTTTGGCACGGGCGCGTTCGTACTCACGCAGACGGGGCGGGTGCTGCCGCAGTCGAAACACCGCCTGCTCTCGACGATTTGCTGGCAGATCGGTGGCGAGCGGCATTATGCGCTGGAGGGCTCGGTGTTCGTCGCGGGCAGCCTCATCCAATGGCTGCGCGATGATCTGGGGCTGATCGAGAAATCTTCCGACACCGAGCCGCTGGCGTTCAGCGTGCCCGACAATGGCGGGGTGTATCTCGTGCCCGCGCTCTCAGGGCTTGGTGCACCGCACTGGAACCCGACCGCGCGCGGGGCGATCCTTGGCCTCAGCTTTGCCGCGAAAAAGGCGCACATCGCGCGCGCCGCGCTCGAATCGATGGCGCACCAGACGCATGATCTCAAAACCGCTTTTGCCGCCGATGGCGCCGACTGGGCTGAGTTGCGGATCGATGGCGGGATGGTGACGAACAACTGGCTCGCACAGGATTTGGCGGATATGCTCAACATCAGCGTTGAACGGCCCGCCTTTGTCGAGACGACCGCGCTGGGTGCGGCGATGCTCGCGGGTGTGGGGGCTGGACTCTACCCCTCGCTGCACGCGGCCGCCACGATGCGAAAGTCGGTCGAGCGTTTTGTGCCGAAACTTGATAGTGAGACACGCGCGCGCCGACTCGAAGGCTGGGCCGATGCGCTTGCACGGGTTCTCTAATATGGCATCGCCGATGCCCAACCAAGGAGTGGTGATGACGAACCGACTGATTTTGCAGGCCGCACTCGTGGCGCTCATCGCGCTGCCCGTCGCGCTGCTGGCGCAGAACGTGCCCGCGCCCGATGCGCCGCAGCTGGCCGCGCGAGGCAATTACAGCGTCGGCGTCAAGCGTATGACATTGGTGCAGCACGATCAGCCTGATTTTTTGCAGATCGGCGCGGCGGGTATTCCGAAGGCTGACCGCACGCTCGAGGTCGAGATTTGGTATCCCGCAACGCAGACCGGCGATGCCGCGCCGTTCACAACCTACTCGAATCCCACCACATCGAACCCGTTCATCCCCTTGAGCAAAATGCCCGCCACCGGCACTTATATCGGCCAAGCGGCGCGCGATGCCGCGCCCATCCACGGCCAACACTTCCCGCTCGTCGTCATCTCGCACGGCTTCACCAACTGGGCGGACAGTTTCAGCTATCTCGGCGAAAATCTGGCGTCGAAGGGCTATGTGGTCGCTTCCATCGGCCATTTTGATCCCGACCCCTATGCCGCCAAGGGCCGCGACCTTGCGATCGGGCAGGTGATCAGCCGCCGCACCGCTGACCAGCGCTTTGTGATCAGTGAGTTGACCAAAATGGCGTCGCAATCGGATGGCAGGTTCAACGGCGTTTACGATCCCGCAAACCTCGCGCTGATCGGCTATTCAATGGGCGGCTTTGGCGCAGTGACGACCGCAGGCGCGGGCTATGCGAAGGACTCGCCGATTGTGAAGACGCCGGTCGGCGCGCTGATCGCGCCCTATACCGAGGGTGGCGCGGAAGAGACGACAGCCACGCTCCCCAAACTCAAAGCTGTGGTGCTGATGGCGGCATGGGGCGCGCAGCCGCCCTATCGGTCATGGACGCCCAGCGCTTTGGCCAACGTCACTGCGCCGAGCCTGATCATTGATGGCGATCTGGATGATGTCGTCGATTTCCAGAACGGCACGAAATATCTCTACGATCACCTGACGCACGCTGACCGCTATTTGCTCGTGTACGAGAATGCGCGGCACAATATCGCGATCAACGGTGCGCCCAAGGAGCTCGCGCCCTATTTCCCGAACAATGAGCATTGGAACGAGCCGGTCTGGCGGCAGGACCGGATTGAGGCGATCAATTGTCATTTCATTACCGCTTTCCTCGATGCGAAGCTGAAGGGGGATGCTGTGCATGGCGCCTTCCTCAATGTCCCCACGCCCAAATCGAATGATGCAACCTGGCCCGCGCCGGTCAATGCCTATACCGGCCCCGAGATTGCCACGGCGGACAACCCAGTGACCAAGAATTTCTGGCCCGGCTTCCAGCGCCGCTGGGCCGTTGGCCTCGAACTTTACCACGCACAATAGGAGCACGACATGCAGACGCTGACCCGCCCCGATGGCACTTTGCCAATTGATCTTCACCTCACCCGTCGCGCGGCGACTGGCCTGTTTTTCGCGGGCTATGCCGTGGCCGCGCTCGGTGCCGATGCCAAGCCGATCATTACCAACGCGGACGGCCTGATCATTGAAGAGCCACTCATCCCCAATGGCGCGCCGAAACCGCTCCCCGCCTATGTCGCGCGGCCAGCCAAGCCTGGGCACCATCCAGTGGTGATCGTGGTCAATGAGGTGTTCGGCATCCACGCCTATATCAAGGATATCTGCCGTCGGCTCGCGCATCTCGGCTATGTCGCGGTGGCTCCGGCGTTTTTCTATCGCTCGCCGGTCGATCTGCCCACGCAAACCGATTTCAAGATCATTATCGCTACGGTGAGCGAGGCGAGCGACGCGCAGGTTGATGGCGATGTCCGCGCCGCGACGAATTGGGTGAAGGCGCAGCCGTTCGCCAATGCTGCCAAAATCGGCATCACCGGCTTTTGCTGGGGCGGCGCGGTGGTGTGGCGCTCGTGCATGGTTGATCCCGATATCAAGGCGGGCGTGGCGTGGTATGGCCATGTCGAAAAGCTGATCGCGCGCGCGGGCGAACTCCACGCGCCGGTGCTCGGCCTGTATGGCGCGCTCGATAAGGGCATCACGCAGGAGAGCCTGGAGCAAATGCGCACGGCGCTCGCCAAGGCGGGCAAGCATGCGGAGATCAAAGTCTATCCCGACGCCGAGCACGGCTTCCACGCCGATTACCGCCCGAGCTATAACGCCGCCGATGCGGCCGATGGCTGGGCGCGGATGCTCGCGCACTTCAAGGCGCATGGGGTGGCATAAAATCGTCATTCCAAACTTGATTTGGAATCCAGAAAACGATCGACGCAGTAGCGCGGACTTCGCAGGTAAGGGACGCTGCCGCGTCCATTAAATGCTGGATCCTGAATCGAGTTCAGGATGACGCGTAAATTGAGAGGAGAGATTATGACCCGCAATTTCCAACTCGTTGACGTCTTTGGTGCGGCTGACTTCAAGGGCAATCCGCTCGCCGTCGTGACGGGGTGCGGTGACCTCGACACCGCACAGCTGCAGGCGATCACGCAATGGCTCAATCTTTCGGAGACGGCTTTCCTGCTGCCGCCGACCGATCCTCAAGCCGATTATCGCGTGCGCATTTTCACGCTCGAGCGCGAGCTGCCCTTTGCGGGACACCCGACGCTCGGGTCGTGCCATGCGTGGCTGGCGGCGGGCGGCGTCCCGAAGAATACTGATCATGTCGTGCAGGAGTGCGGCGCAGGGCTGGTGAAGATCAAGCGCGGCGAGCGGCTCGCCTTTGCAGCGCCGCCGCGCACGCGCACCGGGCCGCTCGATGACGCGACGCTTGCCGATGCGTGTGCCATCTTGCGGATCACACCCGAGGAGATCATCGCGCACGAATGGCTGGTCAATGGCCCGACTTGGGCGGGGATCATGCTCAAATCGGCGGCGGCGGTGCGCGCGGTGAAGCCCTTGGGCCGCTGGCCTGCGCACTTTGATGTTGGCCTTGTCGGCTTAAGCGAGAACGGCGCTGACAACGCTTATGAGGTGCGCGCGATTTTCACGGATCACAACGGCACGCTCGTCGAAGATCCCGTCACGGGCAGCCTCAACGCCGGCGTTGCGCAATGGATGATTGGCAGCGGCCGCGTGACTGCGCCCTATGTGGCGGCGCAGGGGACGTGCATTGGCCGGATGGGGCGGATTTATATCAGTCAGGCCGATGGCGATATCTGGGTTGGTGGGGCGACCAAAACCTTGTTCAGTGGCGTGGCACAGTTTTAGCGATATAAGCTAACGAACCCATATGGTTCTATATGGCGATGTAAGGGGGCTACAGCGTCGACTCGGACGGCTCCGCACCCGATGTAGTGCGCGTGAAGGGCAGAGGCCTTCTCGGGGCTTAAAATCGCCGTCCTATTTTACCCCCACGTCATTCCAAATCGAGTTTGGAATGACGAATTCTGCTACCCTAGACTCTTGCTCGCCTGCTCGAACACATCCTTGCTCAGGCCGGGTGTGGCGAGCAGTCGTTCGAGCGCGGCGCGCATCAGCGCCTGTCGTCCGCTGTCAAACCGCCGCCAGCGGCCGAGCGGGGGCGTGAGTTTCGCGGCCGTCTGCGGATTGCGCTTATCGAGCGCGATCAACACATCGGTGAGCAGCGCATAGCCCGCGCCATCCTTACTGTGAAACGCGCGCTGATTGTTGCTGAACGCGCCGATAAGCGAGCGCACCCGGTTGGGATTGTTGAGGCTGAAATCGGGATGATGCTGCAGTTCGCGCACTGCCGCCACGGTATCGCTGCGGTTGCTCCACGCCTGCGTCGAGAACCATTTATCGATGACGAGCGCATTGCCCTTGTAGCGATTGTAGAAAATATCGAGCGCGGCGATCCGCTCCGCTGCATCGCTGTTCGCCAGCGTGCCGAGGGCGGCGAGACGATCGGTCATATTATCCGTCGCGCCGAATTGCGCGAAGGCCAAAGTGTGCGCATCAACGACGCCGCTCGCGCTAATATAGCCGAGTGCCACATTGCGCAGCCGCCGCGTGCCCTTTGCCGCCGGCGAATAGACATAAGCCTCACCCGCATGGGCGGTGTAGATAGCACGCCACTCGTTGAGCAAAGCCTTGCCCAGCGCGCTCCGCAGGCCCTCACGCGCGGTAGCGATGGCATCGGGATCGACCACGAGCATCTGATCGCCGATGAACTGTTCGGATGGCAACACGACCGCCTCGGCCTTGAACGCGGCATCGAGCGCGGGGTTGGTCAGCGTGTCGCGCACGGCATCGATCACCGCGACATAATCGCTCGGCTGGCCAGCAACCGCCGCCACCAACGTATTCAGCATGAGCTGCTGCATCGCCTCATAGCGCGCGAACGGATCATCATCATGCGCCGAGAGGAAGGCCAGTTCAGGTGCGCTATGCTCGGCCTCGACAATGATCGGCGCCGAAAAGCCGCGATTGAGCGAGAGCACAGGCTTCACCGCTTGCTGGGCGAAGGTCAGCACCGTCTCGCGCTCGACCAATTGCACCAGCTGCTCGTCAATCCGTGTGGCGCGCACCGGATCGAACAGCGCAATCCGCAGCGGAATGAGCATCGGCGCTTTGTTCGTTTGCCCCGGCGTGTCGGGGATGGATTGGGTGAGCGTAACGGTGGCCGTCTGCGTCGCGGCGTCATGCGCGAGCGCAACCTTGACGCGCGGCGTGCCGGCCTGACTGTACCACAGCCGGAAATGGCTCAGGTCAATGCCGCCACCTTGCTCCATCGCCTGCACAAAATCCTCGCAGGTGACGGCTTGACCGTCATGCCTGGCGAAATAAAGGTCGCAGCCTTTGCGGAAGCGCTCGGGCCCGAGCAGCGTTGCCATCATGCGGATGACTTCAGCACCCTTGTTGTAAATGGTCGATGTGTAAAAATTGCCGATCTCAAGATAGCTCTCGGGGCGGACAGGGTGCGCGAGTGGCCCCGCATCCTCGGGGAATTGTCCCGCGCGCAACATCCGCACATCGTTGATCCGCTGCACCGCTGGCGAGCCTTGATCGGCGGAAAAGCTCTGGTCGCGGAAGACGGTGAAGCCTTCCTTGAGGCTGAGCTGGAACCAGTCACGGCACGTCACGCGGTCACCCGACCAGTTGTGGAAATATTCATGCGCCACGACACCGGCGATATTGTCATAATCAATATCGGTCGCGGTGTCTGGCTCGGCCAGAATATAGGCCGAGTTGAAGATGTTCAGGCCTTTGTTTTCCATCGCGCCAAAGTTGAAATCATCAACAGCCACGATGTTGAACACATCCAGATCATATTCGCGGCCATATTTGTCCTCGTCCCACTTCATCGCGGTTTTGAGCGCGGCCATGGCGTGCGCGGTGCGCGGGACATCGGCCTCTTTCACCCAAATGCCGAGATCGACACGGCGGCCCGACATCGTGGTGAAGCTGTCCTTATTGGCCTTCAGATTGCCCGCCACGAGCGCGAAGAGGTAGGAGGGCTTGGGGAAGGGATCGTTCCATTCGGCCCAATGGCGGCCATGCTCGGCGTTGCCGTTTGCGACATTGTCACCATTGGCGAGCAGCACCGGATAGGCGGTCACATCGGCCTCCATCCGCACATGATAGCGGCTGAGCACATCGGGCCGATCGGGGAAGAAGGTGATCCGGCGGAAGCCCTCGGCCTCGCATTGTGTGCACAGCAGGCCCGACGAGGCGTAAAGCCCCATCAGCTTGGTGTTGGCGGCGGGGTTGAGCTCGACTTCGGTCGTGATGGTGTGCGCGTCGCCGGAGAGGTCGATCACCAGCGTGTCGCCGTCCATTTGCGGGTTGATCGGTTGGCCGTCAACGAGAACGCTGAGCGGTGTCAGCCCATCGCCATCCAGCCGCAGCGGGTCAGCGTGCGCGCCGTTGCGCGTAACATTGAGCACCGCACGCACGCGTGTTTTCGCGGGATCAAGTTGAAAATCGAGGTTGATACTCGGCACCAGCCACGCGGGCGGGCAATAATCAGCGAGCAGAACAGGCTGCGGAGCAGCGGGTGCATTGGCAGGGCGGGCGTCGGTCATCCGCTCCGTCTAGCCAAGATCAGCAAACCTAACAAGCTGACCACGCCCGCACCGGCGAGATATGCGCCGACCAGCGGCAAACCGCCGAGCGGCGTGAGCAAAGTCGCAACATAAGGCGTCAATCCGCCGCCAAGGATGGCCGCAAGGTTGAACGCTACCGAGACGCCGGTGTAGCGAACGGGCACGGGGAAGAGACTCGGCAAAAAGGCGCCAAGTGGTCCATAGACCATACCCATCACGAACGCCGAAATGGCGAGAAATGACCATACCGAGATGAGATTGTGCGGGACGAGCAGAAGCGGGAGCAACCCGCCCGCGATGATCGTGCCGCATGTGCCCAGACCGAGCACGCGTCCGGGGTCGAGATGCTTGTCCGCCAGCCAGCCGGAAAAATAAACACCGATTCCCATGACCGGGATCGCAGCGACCTCGGCTCCCAAGAATGCCTGATACGAATAGCCCAGCGTCTTGGTGCCATAATTGAGACAGAAGACGGTCGCGATGTAGAACACCATGAAACAGGCAATCGAGGCGACAATTCCACCTATGACGGCGCGCCAATGATCGCGGAACACAACGCCCAGCGGGACTGCGGGCGGCGGGGCATGCGCAAGTGCTGCGGCAAAGGCGGGCGTCTCGGTGAGTTTCAGACGGATCCAAAGCCCGACCGCCACCATCAGCGCGCTCAGGAGAAACGGAATGCGCCAGCCCCAGGCCATGAACGCTTCCTTGGGCAACACCGCCGCAATCGCGAGCATCATGCCATTCGCGACAATAAAGCCGAGCGGTGCGCCCTGTTGTGGCGCGGTGCCATAGCGCGCCTCCCAGCCTTTGGGCGCATTCTCATTAGCGAGCAATGCAGCGCCGCCCCATTCGCCGCCAAGGCCGAAGCCCTGCCCAAAGCGCAGCACGCACAGGATGAAGGGCGCCCACCAGCCCCAGACCGCATAGCCAGGGAGAAAACTGATCAGAAAGGTCGATCCGCCCATCAGCAACAACGATGTCACCAGCGTCGATTTGCGACCGATCCGGTCACCAAAATGGCCAAAGGCGATGGCGCCAACGGGCCGCGCGAAGAACGCTACGCCGAATGTCGCAAAGGCCAGCAATTGCGCGGCACCGGGCTTGGATGCGGGAAAAAACAGCGCGGCGAAGACCAGCGTGGTCGCGGTCGCATAAATGTAGAAATCGTAGAACTCGATCGCTGTGCCCACCATCGCCGCTGCCAGGATGCGCCGTTGCGACGCGGGCGCAACGGTCGCGCTCATGCGGCCACCCGCGCTGCGGTTTCGCGGATCAGCGCAATCATATTGGGGATGCCCTGAGTGCGGTTGCTGCTGAGCTGGTTGCGCAGATCAAAGGGCGCGAGTTCGGCCTCAATGTCGAGCGCGGTCACCTCGGCGGGTGTTTTGTCCTGCACGGTCTTGAGCACCAGCGCGATAATCCCCTTGGTGATCGCCGCGTTGCTGTCGGCGAGAAAATGGAGTTTCCCATCGTCGCGTGACATTGGGTACACCCACACGCTCGCCGAGCAACCACGCACGAGCGTGGTATCCGTCTTGAGCGCATCGGGCATGGGGGGCAGCGCGCGGCCAAGCTCGATCAGCAGCCGGTAGCGGTCATCACTGTCGAGGAACGCATATTCCTCGGCAATGTCAGCGAGTTCACTCATGATGTCGTCGTCCCCGTATTGGACTCGCGCAGGATCATCGGCACATTCAGCGCACCCACGAGCATTGATGCAGGGGTGAACAGCCAGATCTTGGTCCAGCCCCAGACGGCAAAGCTATATTCGTGGCGGATATATTCATTCGCAATGGCAGAGATCAGGAAGAACCACGCAAAGCTGCGGCCCAATTGGTGCCAGCCGCGCTCGCTCAGTTCGGGATACACATCGCCTAGGACCTGCTTGAGCAGCGGCCGCTTGGTGTAGCCGCCATAAAACAGAATGCCCGCGAACAGCAGATAATACAGCGTCGGCTTAAGCTGGATAAAGCGCTGGTCGTGCAGATAAATCGTCAGTCCGCCGAACACGAGGATCATCACGCCCGAGACCATCAGCATCGGCGGAATCGTGCCAAGCTTGAGTTTGGCGTAGATCATCGCGATGCCCATCGCGCCCATGAACACGCCGGTGGCGACATAGGGGCTTTTGCTGACGACATAGGCGAGGATGAAGGCGAGCAACGGCCCAAAATCGACCGCGAGTTTCGTCAGATTTGGCGTGGCAACAGGCGGCGCAGTTTCGGTCATCAAACGATATTATCCTCAACGCCCGCAATGGCGCGGGCCAACTCCCCTGCATCGAAAGGGCGCAGATCGTCAAGCGTTTCGCCTACGCCAATGGCATGGATCGGCAGGCCGAACATATCCGCAGCGGCAACCAACATCCCCCCGCGCGCGCTGCCATCAAGCTTCGTCATGACGAGGCCGGTGACGCCCGCCACTTCTTTGAACACCTCGATCTGGTTGAGCGCGTTCTGCCCCGTCGTCGCATCGAGCACGAGCACGACGTCATGCGGCGAGGCGGGGTTGATGCGGCCAAGCACGCGCTTGATTTTCGCGAGTTCGTCCATCAACTCGCGCTTGTTTTGGAGCCGGCCTGCGGTATCGACGATCAGTACATCGATGCCGGTTGCGGTTGCCCGCTTGACGGCATCAAATACAATGCCCGCAGCGTCACCACCTTCGGGGCCGCTGACGATGGGCACACCAATGCGGTCCGCCCAAACCTTAAGCTGGCCGATGGCCGCCGCGCGAAATGTATCGCCCGCCGCCAGCATCACGCCATAATCCTGCTCGATGAACAGATGCGCCAGCTTGGCGATGGTGGTGGTTTTGCCCGAGCCATTGACGCCAACGACGAGTATAACATGCGGGCGCGGAAAGGCACTCACCTCGAGCGGCTTGGCGACCGGCGCGAGCACCTGCGCAATTTCATCGGCCACCACCGCGCGCACGCCCGCTTCATCGATGCCGCGTTCGTAGCGACTTTCGGCGAGCCGCTTGCGGATGCGTCCGGCCATTGTGGGGCCGAGATCGGAGACGATCAGCGCATCCTCAATGTCATCCAGCGTTGCGCTATCGAGCGTCGATTTGGTCAGTAAGCCGGTTAAGTTTTCGCCGAGCTTATCCGAAGTGCGCTTGAGCCCCGAAAAGAGCTTGCGCGTCCAGCCACTGTTCTCGGTCATGCGGGGACTCCGGCGAGGCGCGTGCCGTCTCTCGCGGAGATGCGGACGGGGATGATGCGTCTCGCGAAATCCCTATTGTGCTCCGGCGGAGGCCGGAGCGCCGCATTATCGATTTCGGCGGCCGATTGCGAAGCAGGGTTCCGGCCTTCGCCGGAAAACGGTGCTTCCAAAACCACCTGCGCAAAATTGGGCGCGTGCCCGCTCACCCCGTCCAGCTCCACGAGCATGTGTTGCGTGGTGCCTACGAGTGATTGCAGCCATACCGCCTTGCGCGCGGCGATCGCGTCGCGGAGGATGGCCGCGCGCGCTTTGGCAATGGCGGGCGGCACCTGCGGCATCCGTGCAGCCGGTGTGCCGTGGCGTGGCGAATAGGGGAAGACATGGCCGAACACGAGATCGCAATCCTCGATCAGCGCCAGCGAATGGGCGAACATCGCGTCGTCCTCCGTCGGGAAACCCGCAATAATGTCCGCGCCGATGGCAAGCTCGGGGCGCTTGGCCTTGAGGCATTGCACGAGCGCGACCGCCTGCGCGCGGCTGTGCCGCCGCTTCATCCGCTTGAGGATCATATCATCGCCCGCCTGCAACGAGAGGTGGAGGTGCGGCATCAGGCGTGGCTCGCTGGTGATGATCTCCTCGAGCAGCGGGTCAATCTCGACCGAATCGAGCGACGAGAGCCGCAAGCGAGGCAGGGCAGGGACCTGGTCAAGGATCGCCGCCACCAGTGCGCCGAGCGGCTGGCCCGCATCGTCATAGCTCGTCAGATCAACGCCGGTCAGCACGACCTCATTCTGCCCGCGATCGACGGCCGCCTGGCAAGCCGCGACAACGTCAGCGATGCGCGCCGAGCGACTGTCGCCGCGCCCATAGGGGATGATGCAAAAGGTGCAACGATGATCGCATCCCGTCTGCACGCTGATAAACGCGCGGGCGTGATCCGCCCCCGAGGTGAGCGGGGTGTAGTGCTTCTCGTCATTGCCGCGAAAGCGGGAATCTATTTTCGAAAAATCGTGTTGGTCATGAGATGGATCGCCGCTTTCGCGGGGATGACGGAGAAAAGAATAACTTGCCTCCGCCAGCTTATCGTCATTGGCGACCACCGCCGAAACCTCAGGCATCGCCGCGAAGCGTCGGCGCGACACATCTGCCCCGCAGCCGGTCAACACAATCCGCGCATCGGGGCGTGCACGCGCGGCCTTGCGGATCGCTTGGCGTGCTTGCCGCTCGGCCTCGGCGGTTACGGCGCACGAATTGACGATGATCAGCCCGTCGGCATTGCCCAATGGCGCGCCGAGCGCAGCCGTGCGGATGGCCTCGCCCTCCGCCAGATTCAGCCGACAACCGAAATTCAGCACCTCGACCTGCATCAGCCAAACTGGTCCCAGTCGGCGCTGCCGGTGAACACATGGGTGGCGGGGCCTGACATCTCGATCATCTCGCCCTGCGTCCAAGCGATTTCAAGATCGCCACCATCGAGCGAAACGCGGACCGGCGACGCAACCAAGCCCCGGCGAATGGCGGCAACCGTCGTCGCGCAGGCTCCGGTTCCGCACGCGCGGGTGATGCCCACGCCGCGCTCCCACACCCGGAGCCTGATATGATCGGGCCCGACGATTTGTGCGACGTTCACGTTCACGCGCTGCGGAAAGAGCGGATCATGCTCGATCACCGGCCCAAGCGTGTCGAGCGGAACAGCGGCTGCGTCATCCACGAAGAAAATGACGTGCGGATTGCCGACATTGACGGCGCTCGGCCGTTCAAGTGACTCCCACGCAACCGGCATAGTCCGGGTGTCCATCGGCATTGCGAGCGGAATAAGCTCCCAATCGAAGCTCGGTTCGGTCATCTGTACCGTCGCGCGGGCATCACCGGGCTGCGTATGCAGCATCCCCGCCTGTGTTTCGATCATGGCGGGTTTTTCGAGCAGGAGTGCAACGCAACGCGTGGCATTGCCGCACGCCTCTACCTCACCACCATCGGCATTGAAAATACGCATTTTGACATCGGCTTGGGCCGAGGGTTCGAGCAGGATGAGCTGGTCACACCCAATGCCGGTGTGTCGATCAGCAATCGCGTGCGCACGGGCGGGCGGCATCGCAAGCGGCTGCGCGCGGGCGTCGATAACGACAAAGTCGTTCCCGAGACCGTGCATCTTATGAAATTCAGTGCGCATGTCCCCCTCTAATCAGGGGACGCCGACAAGTCTATGCGAATGACAGGTCGTGCGTAACCGAGCTTAGCTCGCGAGCCGCTGAGGTGCCTGCTTCGGTGCGGGGGCCGTAGCCTCTTTGACCCGCGCAGATGGCAGCATGTTTTTGCCGGCCAGCAGTGCGCGCGTCTTGGCGATGCTCATTGGTTTGCCATGATGCCACCCTTGGCCCTTTTGGCATCCCAATTGCCGCAAGCGCGCATCGATGTCGGCATCTTCAATGCCCTCTGCCGTCACGGGCAGGTTGAGACTGTCACCAAGGCGGGTGATCGCATTCACGATGGCGGCACTGTCGTTGCTGGTCAGAATCGACAGCACAAAGCTCTTGTCGATTTTGATGCGGTCAAACGGCAACGCGCGCAGATGGGCGAGCGAGCTGTATCCGGTACCGAAATCGTCGAGCGCGAGCTTGATGCCCTGATTTTTCAGGCTGCCGATGATCGATTGCGCGAGCGACAGATTCTCAAACAGGCTGCTCTCAGTAATTTCCACTTCGAGCCGGTTGGCGGGATAGCCTGTCTCGATCAAAAGCTTGACGATTTTTTGCGCCAGCCAAGGGTCGCGCAACTGCACAGGTGAAATGTTGACCGACAGCGTGAGCGACGCATCCCAATTTTTGGCCTCCTCAAATGCCTGACGCATCAGCGACATCGAGAGATCAGCGATCATGCCTGTTTCTTCAGCGATATTGATGAACTCGTCGGGCGCGATCAGCCGACCGGTTGGATGGTTCCAGCGGGCGAGCATCTCAAACCCGATGAGTTTTCCGGTGGTCAGATCAATTTGCGGCTCGAAATAGGGCACGAATTCACCGCGCGGAATGCCACGCCGCAGGCCGAGTTCGGTATCGTTTCGCGTCTTGAGCGCCGTCTCCATCGAGGCATCGAACCAGCAAAAGCGATTGCGGCCTTGATTCTTTGCGCAATACATCGCGATGTCGGCGCGCCGCATCAACGCGTCGATATTGTCACAGTCCGCCGCCGTTTGCGCGATGCCCACCGAGCAGGAAATGTGTGTGTGGATTCCGTTGGCATCGAATGGCTGGGCCAGACGCGAGACAATTTTCTCAGCAATCTGCGTGATTACGTCCGGATCACTTGGATCAAAAACAATGGCGCACGCAAATTCATCGCCGCCGAGGCGGGCGGTGAGCGCGGTGGGCGGCGTAAGGCGACCGAGCTCGGCACTCACTGCGCACAGCAGCGCATCGCCAATCGTATGGCCATGGACGTCATTGATATTCTTGAAATGGTCGAGATCGAGGACAATCATCGCCAACGCCTTGTCGCGACGCAGCGAACGGACGAGCAGTTCGGCACCATTTTCAGCCAGCGAGCGGCGGTTATCAAGGTTGGTCAGAGGGTCTTTGAACGATAGCTGCCGTGATCGTTCTTCGGCTGCGGCGAAACGGGCCTTATCGTCCCGCGCATCTCTCCATCGACGCCAGCCAATAAACACGAGCGCAATGTTGAGCAGGAAGTTCGCTGTAAAGACGTGATCATGGCTGTTGCCACGGCCGGACAATTGTTCGAGTGCTGCGGGCAGTGCGGTGCTGCCGGTCCAAACAAACAGGAGCAACGCACCGGCGATAATGATGCCGGTGAACGTATCGCGTCCGATAATGGTCTTTCCTTCGTGCGACGAAGCTGATTGTCTGGAAACGGAATCGACCACCTGGGACACCTCGAATATGCTGACCTTAACGGCGGATGTATCGCGAAGAGCTAAATAAGTACTTAATCGTGCGGGTTTCTTTTGTCGGAACATTGACGCCGCGCGGCGACGGCGCTAACCACTGCCCTGCTTTCTACGGAGAGTGATATATTTATGCGCCTTTGGGCGAACGCTGGTCGACGAGGTTTCGTTCACCGGCGTTTTGTGCTTTGGCGAGCGAAGGACAGAATTGAGCCATGTTTGAGACCCTAAGCGACAGATTAGGCGGCGTGTTCGACCGTCTGCGCGGTCGTGGTGCGCTCAACGAATCAGATGTCCGTGCGGCGATGCGCGAAGTGCGCGTGGCGTTGCTTGAGGCGGATGTTGCGCTCCCCGTAGTGCGCAGCTTTGTCGATAGCGCGACGGCGAAGGCTGTCGGCCAGAACGTCCTGCGCTCGGTAACGCCGGGGCAACAGGTCATCAAAATCGTTAATGATGCGCTGGTGGAGATGCTTGGCGCGGAGGCGGTTGAGCTAGAGCTCAACGTCGCGCCGCCTGCGATCGTCATGATGGTGGGCTTGCAAGGCTCGGGTAAAACCACGACGACCGCCAAGATCGCCAAGCGGCTGACGGAGAAAGAGCGCAAGAAAGTGCTTATGGCCTCGCTCGACGTAAATCGTCCGGCGGCGCAGGAACAGTTGGCGGTGCTCGGCACGCAGATCAGTGTCGCGACGCTACCAATCGTCACGGGGCAGCAGCCGGTCGATATTGCCAAGCGCGCGTTGCAAGCGGCGAAACTGCAAGGTTTCGACGTGCTGTTGCTTGACACGGCGGGGCGTTTGCACGTCGATGATGCGCTGATGGCAGAAATGCAGGCGGTGCATGCAGTTGCAGCGCCTGCCGAGACGTTGCTGGTGGTTGACTCGCTCACGGGTCAGGACGCGGTCAATGTCGCGCAACGCTTTGCCGAGCAGGTGGCACTCACTGGCGTGGTGCTGACGCGGATGGACGGCGATGCGCGCGGCGGTGCGGCGTTGTCGATGCGCGCAGTCACCGGCAAGCCGATCAAATTTGCGGGCACGGGCGAGAAGCTTGATGGGCTCGAATTATTCGATCCAAAGCGCGTCGCGGGTCGCATTCTGGGCATGGGCGACATTGTCGGCCTCGTCGAACGCGCGGCGGAGAGTATCGATCAGGCTGAAGCCGAAGCGATGGCGCGCAAGATGGAGTCGGGCAAGTTCGACCTCAACGATTTGCGCCAGCAACTCCAGCAGATGCAACGCATGGGCGGGCTGGGCGCACTCGCGGGCATGATCCCCGGCATGAAAAAGGCGCAGGCCGCGATGGCGCAGAGCGGCGTTAATGACAAAACCCTGCTCCGCCTTGACGCCATCATCTCCTCAATGACGCCGAAGGAGCGCGCGAAGCCCGAAATTCTCGCTGCCAAGCGCAAGATACGTATCGCCAAGGGCGCGGGTGTGACCGTGCAAGAGGTCAACAAACTCCTGAAAATGCATCAGGAAATGGAATCCGCCATGAAGAAGCTCAAGAAAATGGGTGGCATGGGCGGCCTCATGAAGATGATGGGCGGCATGGGCAGCGGTGCTGGTGGCATGGGTGGCCTTGGTGGTCTCATGGGTGGCGGCGGAATGCCCAATCTCCCGCCCGGTATGTTCAAGAAGTAACTAAATTCAACATCAACAAACACAACACAGTTTAACAACAGAAAGTAGACTAAAATGGCAGTTTCAATTCGTTTGTCACGCGGCGGTTCTAAGAAGCGCCCTTATTATCGCATCGTCGTGGCCGATGCCCGTGCCCCGCGCGATGGCCAGTTCATCGAGAAGATCGGCACCTACAACCCGCTGCTCGCCAAGGATGATGCCAACCGCGTCGTGCTCAACGGTGAGCGCGCCAAGTATTGGCTGGGCGTTGGTGCACAGCCTACGGATCGTGTTGCGCGCTTCCTTGACGTAGCGGGCATCAAAGAGCGTCCGGCGCGCAACAACCCGAAGAAGGGTGAATTGGGCGAAAAGGCGAAGGATCGCTTGGAAGAGCAGCAGAAAAAGGCTGAGGAAGCTGCTGAAGCCGCTCGTGCTGCTGAAGAGGCTGCCGCCGCTGCCAAGGCTGAGGCCGAAGCTGCCGCCGCTGAGCCAGCTCCAGAGGCCGCTCCAGAGCCTGAGGCTGCTGAAGAAGCTCCTGCCGAAGAGGCGCCTGCGGCTGAAGCTTCAGAAGCCTAACCCATGTCAAACCGCCCCGTCACGCTGGCCGCCATTATCGGCGCGCATGGCGTGGCGGGGGAGGTGCGCCTGAAACTGTTCGCCGAGAGCGTGGACAGCTTTAAGGCGCACGCCTCGTTCAACAAGGGCGCGCTCACGCTAAAATCTGTGCGCCAAGGCAATAATGGCGCCATTGCCCGCTTTGCCGAGATTACCGACCGGACCGATGCGGAACGACTGCGCGGCACTGCGTTGACCGTGCCCCGCTCAGCCCTTCCCCCGCTCGCTGAGGGCGAATATTACCACGCCGACATTATCGGGCTGCCCGCGGTATCGACCACCGGCGAGCCGCTCGGCACGTGCGTTGCCATCGATAATTTCGGCGCAGGCGATGTGCTGGAGATCGAGCGGCCAGCCACGGATGGCAAGCCCGCCACACGCTTCATGGTGCCGATGACCGCCCAAGCCGTGCCTGAATGGGGCGAGACGTTGGTGATTGACGCGGCGTTTGTGGTTTAGTATATACATTTCGTATATACGGAGACTCGTGATGAGTGATGAATACCACGGCAAAACATTCAAGTCGGGCAATTCGGTCGCACTGCGGCTGCCCAAAGGGCTGGGTGTGCCGGAGGGCACCGAGGTCCGCATGGTGCAGGAGGGACGGATGACATTTCGCGTGGAACCGATTGAGGCGCCCGCTCGCAAGATCGACGTCAGTGGATTCGCGGGAAAGTGTCCTTGGCTCAAGCCGCTGCCGCGCGAGGATTTTGAGGAACGGCCAAGCACCATCGCTCGACGTAAGGCGTTGCTCGGCGAGTGATGCGCTATCTGATCGACTCGGACAGCGTGATTTATGCGATGGTGGACAGTAATTCCCCGGTGATCGGTCGCATTGTGAGCTGTTCACCGGGGGACATTGGCATTTCGGCGATCAGCTTTGCTGAAATCGCGTTGGGGTCTCATTCAGGTAAGCCGCCGACACCCGAGGCGTTAGACGCCTTCGTGCGAGTTATTCCAATTGTCCCCTTCGACGAAGCCGCCGCGCGGGAGTATGCGAAACTCCCCTTCAAGCGCGCGCGGTTTGATCGCTTGCTCGCGGCGCATGCACTGGCTTTGGATGTGACGATCATCACCAACAATGAAGCCGATTTCGCCGACGTGCCGGGGCTGCACGTTGAGAATTGGACGGTGTGATGGCGCTGCAGGCAATAGAAAATGACATTATTCAAATTGCGGAACTCACTTTCGGGATCAAGAATATAAAGTCGACCGATGCTCTCGATCAAGATTTGCACGTGGCGGGTGACGATGTAACGATGGATTTTGCCACAGAAATTGCAAAAACTTATGGGGATGCGATATATACCATTCCTTATGAGAGGTTTATTTATGGTGAACCGACGTTTGGCGTCGGTTTTTTATTTATTTGGCGGCTGATTAGTTGGCCGTTTCGCGGTCACTTATTTGACCCGAGTCCGTTCGAGCGGTTAGAACTCGGTCATATCGCAAAAGTGATTGAAGCGGGTCATTGGATCGAGCCATGACCTTCCACGCCCAAATCCTCACGCTTTATCCCGAGATGTTCCCCGGGCCGTTGGGGCACTCGCTTGCTGGGCGGGCGCTTGAGCAGGGCATCTGGTCGTGCACGGCGATCAACATCCGCGATTTCGCCACCGACAAACATCATACCGTCGATGATACACCGGCCGGCGGTGGCGCGGGGATGGTGCTCAAGGCCGATGTGTTGGCGGCGGCGATTGATTTCGCGCGGGGGGAGATGGCAGCTTTGTGCTCCCGCGAAAGCGGGAGCCTAGTTGCCGGGATGTCAGCAAATGCGGATGGAACTGGGCTCCTGCCTTCGCAGGAGCGCGGAAATGCCACCCCCCTTATCGCGCTCACGCCGCGCGGGAAGCCGATCACACAAGCGCGCATCCGCGAGATTGCCGCTGGCCCCGGCGTCACGCTCCTCTGTGGTCGGTTTGAGGGGTTTGACGAGCGCATCTTCGCCGCGCGCGGGGTGGAGGAAATCAGCGTGGGCGACATCATCCTCTCGGGCGGCGAGCCTGCTGCACTGATGCTCTTAGATGCTTGCATTCGGCTGCTTCCCAATGTAATGGGCGCGGCTTCCAGTGGAGATGATGAGTCGTTCGAGAACGGCTTGCTTGAGCATCCCCATTACACCCGACCTGCTGAGTGGGAAGGGCGGATGATCCCGCAGGTGTTGCGATCGGGGGATCATGCGAAGATCGCGGCGTGGCGTAAAGCCCAGGCCGAGATCGATACACGGCTAAGGCGGCCAGACCTGTGGGAGCGCTATTCCAGTGCTCGGGTCGTGTCGCCCTCTGGTGCGCAACGCGAAAAGAAGGATTAGAGGCATGAACCTCATTCAAACGCTTGAGGCGGAGCAAATCGCCAAACTGACTGATGGCAAGACCATCCCTGATTTCCGCCCGGGCGATACGCTCAAGGTGGGTGTGCGCGTTGTTGAAGGCGAGCGCACGCGTATTCAGAATTACGAGGGCGTGTGCATTGCGCGCTCGAACCGCGGCATGGGCAGCAACTTCACCGTGCGCAAAATCTCCTTCGGTGAGGGCGTGGAGCGTGTGTTCCCGCTGTATTCGCCGAATGTCGACAGCATCACCGTCGTCCGTAAGGGCGTCGTACGGCGTGCCAAGCTTTATTACTTGCGCGCCCTGCGCGGCAAATCGGCACGTATTGCCGAGCGTCGTGACACCCGCAACGATGACAAGATTACCACCGGCGATTGACCGGCTGCGTCACGTCACGCACTAAGGGGCCGGGACTGACAAAGTTCCGGCCTTTTTTATTGGTTTGAAGGGGAGGGAGTATGCGCACATGGATGGTATCGCTCGCTTTGGGCTTGATCGCGGGAGCACCGCTCATGGCTGATGTGCCAAAAGCGCTGACACTCGAGCGCGTGTTCGCCAGCCCCTCGCTCAATGGCGCGACACCCGCGCAGGTGCGCCTCTCGCCCGACGGCAAATGGCTGACGAGCATTCGCCCGCGTGCCGACGATAAGGACCGCTATGATCTGTGGGGCATCGATACCCGCACGGGTGAGGAACGGATGCTCGTTGATTCGCTTAAGCTCGGCAGTGGTAAGGCGTTGAGCGAGGCCGAGAAGATGCAGCGCGAGCGGGCGCGGATCGGCAATCTCAAGGGCATCGTCCATTATGATTGGGCGCCCGATGGCAAGAGCCTGCTCGTGCCGCTTGATGGCGACCTGTTCATCGCGACACTCGACGGGGCGGCCACGAAGTTGCCGAACGCGGGCGCGGGTGCGCTCAACCCGAGCATCAGCCCCAAGGGCGGCTTTGTCGCTTTCGTGCGCGATCAGAATTTGGTGGTGGTGGATCGGAGCAGTGGCAACGCCACCGCACTCACGACCGATGGCAAGGATACGCTGAGCTGGGGCCTCGCCGAGTTTGTCGCGCAGGAGGAAATGGCGCGCACCGAGGGCTATTGGTGGTCACCCGATGACCGGCGGCTGGCCGTTGCGCGCGTCGACGAGAGCGGCGTTGAGGTCGTGACGCGAGCTGCCATCGGCGCCGATGGCACGACGCTCTTCAACCAGCGGTACCCGCGTGCAGGAACGAACAATGCCAAGGTCGAACTGTATGTGATCGCACGCGATGGCAGCGCGCCTGTGAGGGTCGATCTGGGCCCGAATGCGGACATCTATCTTGCCCGTGTGACTTGGTCACCCGATGGCAAGACGCTCTATGTTCAACGCGAGAGCCGTGATCAAAAGACACTCGTTCTGCTCGCGGTCGATCCCGACACAGGCGCGTCGCACGTCGTGCTGACCGAGACATCGCCGACATGGCTGCATCTGCACGATGACTTCCGCCCACTCAAAGATGGCATTTTCCTGTGGCAATCCGAACGCGATGGCTATGCGCATCTCTATCATTATGTGAAGGGCGTGCCGCACCAACTCACCAAAGGGCCGTGGATGGTCAAGCGGATTGCGGGTGTCGATGAGGCGCATGGCACCATCTTCTTCCTCGCCAATCGTGATGATGCCGCAGCGCAGGACTTGTATTCCGTCGGCTTCAAGGGCGGCGAGGTTTCACGCTTGACCGAAGCGGGCTGGTGGAACGATGCGGTGATGGACAAGACCGCGACGCGCGCCATTATCAGCCGCTCAGGCCCCAGCCAGCCAGCACAGTCTTATCTCGCGGACGCGGCTGGCAAGCGCATCCAATGGATTTCGGAAAACCGCGTTGAGGGCTTGCATCCTTATGCGCCCTATCTGTCAACCCACATCGCGCCGAGCTATGGCACGATCAAGGCCGCCGATGGCAGCCTGCTGCATTACAAGCTGATCCGCCCCAAGGATGACCAGCCGCATCCGGTAATGGTGCAGGTGTATAACGGCCCGGGGGCAGGGCGGCAGGCGCTGAAAAGCTGGGATGGCGCGTTGCATCAATATCTGGTGCAGCACGGCTGGGTGATCTTCTCGATTGACGGGCGCGGGTCGCCCGATCGTGGTATCGCGTTTGAGCGGCAGATTTATCACGCGATGGGTCGCGTTGAGGTCACCGATCAGCTCGCGGGTGTCGCATGGCTCAAGACGCAGAAGTTTGTCGATCCCAAGCGCGTCGCGGTGTTCGGCTGGTCATATGGCGGCTATATGACGCTGCGGCTGCTGGAGGCTGCCCCCGGCACCTTCGCCGCCGGTGTCTCGGTCGCGCCCGTTACCAAATGGGAGCTTTATGACACGCATTATACCGAGCGCTATCTCGGTGATCCGCGCGTCGTCCCCGAGGTCTACACGCAATCTGACGCGCTCACCAATGCCGAGGCGATCAGCGATCCGCTGTTGCTCGTCCACGGCATGGCCGACGACAATGTCGTGTTTGAAAATTCGACCGCGCTGCTCGCGAAGCTGCAAGCCAAGTCGGTGTCGTTTGAAACGATGGTCTATCCGGGCCAAACGCATTCGCTCAGCGGCCCCGGCGTCAGCCTGCATCTCTGGCGCACCATCCTCGCTTTCCTCGACCGCAATGTGAAAAATAAGGACTAAATATGGGTTATCGTATCGTCGTCGCAGGTGCCACGGGTAATGTGGGCCGCGAAATGCTCAACATCCTCGCCGAGCGCGAGTTTCCGATTGATGAGATCGCGGTGCTCGCATCGTCGCGTTCGCAGGGGACCGAGGTCGAGTTCGGCGAAACCGGCAAAATGCTTAAGGTTCAGAATATCGAGCATTTTGATTGGGCGGGCTGGGATATTGCGCTGTTCGCGATCGGCTCAACGGCCACCGCGACCTTTGCACCCATCGCCGCCAAGGCAGGCTGCATCGTGATCGACAACTCGTCGCTGTACCGCATGGACCCCGATGTGCCGCTGATCGTGCCCGAGGTGAATCCCGAGGCGATCGACGGCTACAAACGCAAGAACATCATCGCCAACCCCAATTGCTCGACCGCGCAGCTCGTGGTCGCGCTCAAGCCGCTGCATGATGCCGCGACGATCCTCCGCGTGGTGGTTGCCACCTATCAGTCGGTCTCGGGTGCGGGGAAGGATGGGATGGACGAATTGTTCGAGCAATCGCGCAATATCTTTGTGGGCGACAGCGCCGAACCGAAAAAATTCACCAAGCAGATCGCGTTCAACGTCATCCCGCACATCGATAGTTTCCTCGATGATGGCTCGACCAAGGAAGAGTGGAAGATGGTCGTCGAGACCAAGAAGATCCTCGATCCCAAGATCAAGTTGACGGCAACGTGCGTGCGCGTGCCGGTGTTCGTCGGCCATTCCGAAGCGGTGAATATCGAGTTTAGGGACGAGATTTCGGCCAAGAAGGCGCAAAGCATTTTGCGCGAGGCACCCGGCGTGATGCTGATCGATAAGCGCGAAGATGGCGGCTATATCACCCCCGTCGAATGCGTCGGCGATTTCGCTACGTTCGTCAGCCGTGTGCGCGAGGACTCTACGGTCGAGAATGGTCTGTCGCTCTGGTGCGTCTCTGACAATCTGCGCAAGGGTGCTGCGCTTAATGCGGTGCAGATCGCCGAGCTACTGGGGCGCAAGCATTTGAAGAAGGGGTGAGGGGGTGAAGGAGGGTTATTCCTCTGACGCGCTTGACCGAGCAAAGCTGTTAGTTGAATTTATTTCTAATGAGCTTGACGGTGTCCAATTCGATGGAAACGTAAGGTCCGCGTTGGTAGGAAGCTATCTAAACATCGCCACCGATCATCACGCGGGCATTATTTTGCTCGTCGTTTCCGGCTTGATAGCACCACCGTTCGCACTTCTACGACCCCTAATGGAGACCTACGTACGCGGTTTGTGGATTGGCTATTGTGCAACCGATGAAACCGTGGAGCGTCTAGTACGAGAAGAAAAGTTCGATCCCAAGATCGGACAGATGATAGCGGATTTAGAAAAGCTGGAAGCGTTCAGTGCGGGCGCTTTAAGAGGTAGCTGGGATAGTCAAAACACGATATTGCATGACTACACTCATGGAGGGATAGCGTTGCTCTCAACAGCATACAAATCCGACGAGATCAGTCGTCATTTGGACCCTGGTGTAATGGATTCAGCATTGCACTTTGCCAACGCGATAGCAGTACTGGCTGCGCAGAGCATGGCGATCTTAGCAAACGATGAAGCGATGGCGATTAAGATTCGTGACTTTGCCAAAACACATGTCGCAGCCTGAAATCCACCACTTCCCAGCCCCCGACGGCATCCAACTCGCCTATCGCGAACTTGGCGCGCCTGAAGCGCGCCCTGTGCTGCTGATCCATGGGCTGTTCAGCGACGGGCTGGTCAATTGGGTCAATTATGGCACCGCGGCAAAGCTCGTTGCGGCGGGCTTCCGCTGCATCATCCCCGATCTGCGCGCGCATGGGGCGTCGGACAAGCCGCACGACGCTGCGGCCTATCCGCCGGAAGTGCTGGTGCAGGATCAATTCGCTTTGCTCACGCACCTTGGCATCGACGACTATGATCTTGTCGGTTATTCGCTGGGCGCGCGGACGGCGGCGGCGATGCTCGTGCAGGGTGCGCGCCCGCGCAAAGCTATACTCGCGGGGATGGGGCTTGGCGGCCTGACCAACACCGCGCCTCGGCGCGACCATTTCCATCATGTGCTGCGCAATCTCGGCACACATGAACGCGGTTCGCCCGCCTTCATGGCCGAGGCGTTCCTCAAGACCACAGGCGGTGATCCGCTGGCGCTCGATCTGGTGCTCGATACCTTCCGCGATGTGCCCGAGACCGCGCTGCGCACCATTGAAACGCCCATCGCCATACTGTGCGGGGCCGACGACAATGATAATGGCTCGGCGGACGATCTGGCGGCGCTACTCCCGCACGGCACACGCCTCACGGTGCCCGGCAATCATATGAGTTGCGTCACGCTGCCTGCGTTCGGCACGGCAATTTGCGATTATCTGAGGAGCTAGGGCTTAGATCCCCGCATACCACTCATAATTGATCAGGTCTTCCCAAAGCCCGCCTTTGCCATGACCGATGTTGGCGAGCGTATCGACCGCCTCAACGCGCATGACATATTTGGCCTGCTTATAGCCCAGTTGCCGCTCAACGCGCAGCCGCAGTGGCGCACCATTGCCGACGGGGAGCATCGCGTCGTTCAGGCCCCAAGCGAGGATCGTTTGCGGGTGGAAGCCGTCGATGAGATCAATCGACTCATAATAGGGCGCGGCGCCAAACGAGTCGGCGCAGTGGAACACGATGTATTTCGCCTGCGGGCGCAGATTGGCGCGCTTGAGCAACATGCCGAGCGGGACGCCGGTCCATTTACCAATCGCCGTCCAACCCTCGACGCAATTGTGCGACGTAATCTGTGTGCGCTTGGGCATGGATTGCAGGTCAGCGAGCGAGAGGTTCAGTGGGTTCGTGACCAAGCCATCCACCACCAGTTTCCAGTTCGCGAAATTCTCCGTCATATGCTTGGCATATTCGGCTGACGAGGGCATCGTATTGCCGTTGGTGCGGAAATGCGGCGACATCTGGCTCGCGCTGAACTCGGGCGCGAGTGCGGCACGATCACTGATTGAGCGCTGCACGCGATAGGTCAGCTTCTCGCCCGTATCGAGCATACCCATGAAAGCAGGGCTCTGGGCCAGCTTGTCGCAGCCGCTCAGCAGCAGGCCAGCGCCGGTGGTGGCACCCGCAACGAGCGAGCGGCGGGTGACATTGAGCGAGACGGTCATTCTGCGGGCTCCTGTGCTGGAGTCAGTGTGGGTGTTTTTTCGCGCGGCAAGCGGAACTTGCCGGTGATCATCGAACGGATTTCATTATACGGGCCAACCACGATCACGAGCGCAAGGTGGACGACGATGAAGCCGACAATCAGGCTCATGCAAATGAAGTGAACCGAGCGGGCCGAGGCGCGACCGCCCATCAGCCAGAGCAGCCACGGCCAGGCCGCCGTCATGCCGGGCGAGAGGGTTAAGCCCGACAGGATCATCGTCGGGATCAGCGCGAAGAGCACGCTGAGATAAGCGAGCTTCTGCAAGAAGTTATGATGCAACGCCGCTGCCCCCTTGGGGAACTTCAGTTTGGCATGGTCGATAATGTCCTGCCAGATCGCCTTGGGCGTGAGTTCAGCGCGCGTCGGGGCAAGATCGTGCTGAATATGGCGGTTGAAGAGGCTGACCAGCAGATAAGCCACCCAAGGCAGCACCAGCACCCACGCGAAAAACAAATGCCAGCGACGCGCAATCGCGAGGCTGTAGCTGCCGGGCAGCGTCATCCAACCGGGGAAACTCTCAAAGCGCGATACGCCGAGCACACCCGTCGTGTTGATGTGCAGGGAGCCGATGATCAAAGTGCCAATTACCGTAACCTTGTGCGTCACGGGATCGGTCACTGGGTGACTGGTAATCTCCAGCCAGGGGTGCTCATAAAAGGGCGTACCGACACTCCAGTAATTGGTGCCATAATTGCCCCAATAGAGATGCGGATGCGCGTTGAAAATCATCAGGCCGCTGCCGATCATCGTGAAGATCGTAAACGCGTTGAGCCAGTGCCACAGCCGCGTCGAAATGCGGTGCCGTTTGACGAGATCGCCGCCTTTCAGCCCTGCGGTGTCGTGTCCCTCGGTGTCTGCCATGCGTTGCTCCTGTTTACACCCTCAAGTACGTTTTAAGCGCAGAATAGTTACATCACAATCCTCGGGTGATGCCAATCTGTTATGAGTTAAATGCCCATTGTGACGTCGTTGTTACCGGCGGCATGCGCTTCCTCGGCAGGAGTCAAGCGCATCGGGATGACGAGCGTGATCCCGAGCCCCATCACCAAGGTCACGACAACCGACCAGATCGCAACAACGCCGACCGCGATCCCTTGCGCCAGCATTTGATTGGTCATGGTGACGCCCTGCTCGAAGCCCGGGCCACCGAGGATCGGCACAAAGATTGGAAACAGCAATGCACCGACGATGCCCGAGATGCCGAAAACGGCAAAAACACTGTTACCGTCATCAATAGCTGCCTGTGTTTTGATCAGTGCGACCGTCAACACCGAAGCCAGACCAGCGATCGCCCCAAGTATCATCGCTCCCATCGGGCCGATATAGCCAGCCGAGGCCGACGCTGCGGCGAGACCAGCGACGGCACCGCGCATCAAGCCGGTTGCCGAAACGACACCATTGCGCACCCGCTCGATCAGCGCCCAGACAAGCGCCGCAGCACAGGCCGAAATATGCGCATTGATAATGGCAGCCGAGGCATCGTCGCTCGCGCTGAGCGCTGCTCCACCAATGAATGCCAGCCAGCCGATCCAAATGAGGCCGCCGCCCAAGAACGTCAGCGCAGCCCCCCGATCAGGCGTGGCATTTTGCTCCGAGGCATTACGCGGCTTGATCATCAGCGCAATCACCAGAGCCGACACGCCGGCCGCGACGTTGACCACCAGGCCTCCCGCGAAATCATGCGCACCCAGCGCCGCCAACCAGCCATTGCCCCCCAACCAATGCGCGACGGGCACATAAACACACAGCGACCAAAGTACCGCAAAGCTGAGCATCCAGCCGAAGCGGGCGCGGTCAGCGGCCGCACCGATCAGCAGCACCGCCGCCAGAATCGCTGACACCATCTGATAGAGCGCAAAGCTGCTCTCCGGAACTGTCGTATCCGCCCGCAATTCGGCAAGACTGGCGAGAAACGCGTTATCTGTGCCACCGAGCAATGTCGTTCCCTCGCCAAACGCAAGGCTATAGCCGATCGCGATCCAGACCAACGATACGGCTGCCGTAATCGCAAGTGCTTGTGTTACGGTCGCGTATATATGCTTCGCGGCGACTTGCCCTGAAAAGAACAGCGCAAGTCCCGGTATCGCCATAATAAGCATCAGCAGTGCGGAGAGCATCACCCATGCGGTATCGCCGCTATCGGCAACCGTGACGCCCATAATCGGTGCTGCGGTCTGTTGCGCAAATGCCGGTGCCGCGAAGAATGCCAATAGACCCAGCCCACTGCACCATTTACGCACCTGATCGTCTCCCCAAAGCCAGATTGTGCCATCTATGCGTCAAGTCGCGCGAGAGGGGAAGCCCAATCTCGTAACCAGCTTGATGACAAGACGACTTCTTGGCATGATAGGCACATGATTGGGCGTATTCTTCAGTTAAGCGTTGTGAGTGTGTTGGCGTGGTCGAGCGCGAGCATCAGTGCGCCTGCCGCGAAAGCGCCGCATTGGGGCTCGATTTCGGCCGGAAAAGCGCTGATGCGCACCGGCCCTGGACGTAACTTTCCGGCGATCTGGGAGTATCGTCGCCCCGAATTGCCGGTGAAGGTAATCGAGAGCTATCCCAACTGGCGCAAAGTCACCGATCCCGATGGGGCAACGGGGTGGATTCAGGCCAATTTGCTCTCCGAGGTGCACACCGCCGTGGTGCGCGGTGGGGATGTCCGCCAAATGCATGCGCAACCGAACGAGACGGCGCCTGTATCATGGCGCGTTGAGGCTGGTGTTGTTGGTCGCGTGAGCGAATGCGCCAATGGCTGGTGCAAGCTCGATGTGAAAGGCCGCGCGGGCTATATCGAATCGAGCGCACTCTGGGGCGTCGAATAGCGACCTAGTCGCTGAACAGACTACCCAAGATGCCGCCCACGGCGGTTGCGCCCGCCACTGCGCCCAGCGATCCTCCGCCACCGCCGCCATCACTTGGGGCTGGCAAATAGCGCGCGATTTCCTCGGCAAGATTCATGATCGGCATCGACTGGAGCCAAATTTTGCCGGGGCCAGTCAGCGTCGCCAAGAACAAGCCCTCGCCACCGAACAGGATATTCCGGAAACCACGCATCATCTGGATATCGACCTGAATGCTCGGCTCCTGCATGCCGATATGGCCGGCATGAACGCGCAATCGCTCACCCGGTGCAAGTGTCTTTTCAACGACTTCGCCCGATAAATCGAGGAATACGGTGCCGGGGCCCGAGACGCGCTGAAGGATGAAGCCCTCACCGGCGAAAAAGCCAGCGCCGAGCCGTTGTTGGAAGGCGATGTCGAGCGTCACCGACATTTCGGCGCACAGGAACGTCTCTTTGCGGCAGATGAGTGACTGGCCACTCGCGAGCGGCACAGCGAGAATCTGTCCCGGGAAGCGCGGCGCAAACGCGACATGGCCGCTATCGTCCGCAATAAACTCGGTGATGAACAAGCCACCACCCGAAATGGCGCGCTTAATGCCCGCGAACAGCCCGCCGCCCGTATGTGTATCCATTCGAATGCCATCGCTCATCCAAGCCATGGTCGCTGTTTGGCTGTAAAGCCGCTCACCGCGCTGCAGGTCAATTGAGACGGTTTGCATAACGGTACCGGAAATATCGTAGCGCATGGGGCCCTCCTATTTTTCAGTCAGCCGCGGCATGAGCTCGACAAAATTGCACGGGCGAAAGCGGCTGTCCAACTGATGCACCAATATCCCAGTCCAGCCATCTTTGACAGCCCCGGTTGAGCCCGGCAGTGCAAAAATGAACGTGCCATCAACGACGCGCGCGCAGGCGCGCGACTGGATCGTCGATGTCCCGATGGTCTGATAGGATTGCCAGCGGAACAATTCGCCAAAGCCGGGAATGTCTTTGCCGCCCAGCTTTTCAAGCGCCTCAGGTGTCACGTCGCGTCCGGTAACGCCCGTGCCTCCCGTGGTGATCACACAATCAACCTGTGGGTTGAGCGCCCAGATGCGCAGAATACGAACAATCGAGTCCACGTCATCCTTGACGATCAGCCGCTCGGCAAGCTCGTGACCCGCGTCACTGAGCAGCGCGACAAGCGTATCGCCCGATCGATCATCAGCAATTGTGCGGGTGTCCGATACTGTCAGCACGGCGATGCGGAGCGGGATAAATGTTTTGGTTTCGTCGATGGCCATTGGCTTAGTCTAGAATAGCCGAAGGCCGCTGTCTCGCTATTTTGCGCTTGCCAACCGGTCGATGGGCTCAATGCGCACAGCAGCGGGGCCGGCAAGGCCGGGGAAACGTGGCCACATTCCTTGCGCGAGGGCGGTCATCGAGACGGTCTGCTCGCCGCTTTGGCGCTGATACATCCAATAGTTACGCATCACTGTTGTGACATAGGCCCGCGTTTCCCAATAAGGAATCGACTCAATGTAAAGCAATGGATCGCCATTATCGGCCATTTTCGCGTTCCAGTTCGCGATTGGCAGCGGCCCTGCGTTATAGGCGGCAATGACCTTGGGGAGCATTCCTCCCGTCTCTGAACGGTCGCGGAGTTGCTCAAGGAAGATCTGGCCATATTCCATATTGACGGCAGGGCTGTAGAGCGAGCCCAGCACCATGCCGCGCTTGCGAGCGATGGCAGCGGCCGTTGACGGCATCACCTGCATCAAGCCACGCGCGCCAGCGGGGCTCACGACATTGGTTTGAAAGCGCGACTCCTCAAGCGTATGGGCGAACACCAGCGAACGATCGATGCGCCAGCCGCCCTCAGGCTGCCAATTGTCGGGCGCGGGGTAACGCGCGGCCACCGAAGCAACGGCCCCTGTCGGGCCATTATGTGCCAGCCAAAGTTGTGTTGCGGGCATGTTGAGCCGTCCGGCGAGGATCGCCAACGTCGCATGGTCGCGCGCATCACCAATCTTGGCCTGATGGCGAATGAACTCGTCGGCAAGCTTGGTCTCACCAATCTCGGCCAGCGCCAGCGCCGCGCGGACGTTCGGCAGTGCCTCGACCAGCGCGATTCGTTCGAGAGCGGGGTCGGCAAGCGGCTCGGCGCGAATGCCAAGGGTGGTTTGCGCCAGCAATCCGTAAAATGTCTCGTTATGCGTCGCCGCAAGGCGCAGATATTGCGTCACGGCGTGTGGCGCATCCGCGTTTATTGCGGCGCGTGCGGCCCAAAAATAGCCTGCCGCCACCATTTCCTGGTTGCTCGCGCGTTTCGCCGTTGAGAGGAATTCGCTTGCAGCAGCAGCATAGTCACGCTGACGCCACGCAGCCAGTCCGGCGACCCAATCAGCTTGGGCTGCCCATTCTCCACTGCCGTCATGCGCCTTGGCCGCAAGGGCGCGCGCGTTGTTGTCGTCGCCGGTTAGATAGTAGGACCATGCGATCCGCTGGCGCATTTCCGTGAGGCAATCGATGCTCAGGTTCGCCTCATTGGCGGTCAGATAGGCTTCCGCCTCCGCTGGGCGATCATTCTTGATAAGCGGCAATATTGCTGCTGCGACGCCGCCACGTGCTGCATCGTCCGCCGCCTGCGTATGTCCACGACGGGGGGCGGAACCAAGCCAATTGACGTCTTGCTCGGTGGGAATTGAGGGGATCGCGGTGACGCCGCGCGCGGATGCAAGGCGCGCCAGCGCATAGGATTGTGGTAGCTCCGGTGCCGCGTTCAACAGCATCGAGAGTTCACTGGCTTCGACGCTTGGCGAACCCTTGCCAAGGTCGATTTCGGCGCGCGCAACATTATGGAGCGGCCCCTCCGGCATCGCCGCAAGCGCATCCCGTGCCGCCTGCCAGCGTGCCCGATGAATATCGTCGAAAATTTCGCGATACGATGTGCGCGCATTCGGCCCCAGTTGCGCAGGCAATGCTTTGTAGGCAACCGGTGTTGCCTCAGCCGAACTTGCGACGATTTGCAAACATGAAAGCGCGGCGGAAGCGAACCAAAGTGAGAAGCGCACGATTATTCCTCGATCAGTCTTTGCATATCGGCCCACACTTCGGCCTTACGTTTCGGTGTTTGGAGCAAGACCCGAGGGTGCACGCTCGCGATGACGTCCGTTGTGGTGCCATTATGGTTAAATTTATGTAAACGACCACGGGCTGGGCCTTCATCCATACCGAGAATTGCACGGCTCGCCGCACGCCCGAGCAACCAGAGCTTCGCCGGACGAATTAAACCCACATGATGGCGTGTCATTTCCGTGATCTGCGCCATGTGTTCCGGCGGGATGGTGCCACCGGCGATGCGCGTTGGCAGCATTGGCGCAAACCAGATTGTATCGCGCGTGAAGCCCAGCGCACCGAGCATCTTATCGAACAGCGCGCCGGCCTCACCAGACAGCAACATCCCGTTCATCGCGTCCTCGGCCTCGGGCATGTCCAGCAACACCATTAATTTAGCGTTGGGATTGCCCGCCGGTGTCACGCGTTGACGGGCGGGCCCCGCACCGGGCAGGTCAGCCTTCAAATACCAGTCCGTTAGCGCTTCAACCCGATCGGGTAGCGGCGTTAAGTTGACCAATGTTTCAGCACGCGGAGCCGGCGCTGGCTTATCGCGCGGCGCGGGTGTCGCCGCCTTTGGCTGCTCGGCGAGCCAATCGCGTGGAGCCTCCTCAACGAGTGTATCAACCCCGGCTTCCGCCCACCAGCTAAGTGCACTCGCGACATAAGCATTATTTGGGGCGAGCACCTCTGCGATCATGCAATGAGAGAGAGCGATAAAAGGGGCTTGGTCAACTGTAAACTCTGGGCTAACCGCTAAACCGTTTTACGCATACGATGACTAGAGTAAGAGACGAGAAAGACGGAGAACGACAGCCATGACACGCGAATCGATGGAATATGATGTTGTTATCGTCGGTGGCGGTCCGGCGGGGCTTTCGGCGGCGATCAGGTTGAAGCAATTATCGCCCGATACATCGGTCTGCCTGCTCGAAAAGGGCTCAGAGGTGGGTGCCCACGTCCTCTCCGGCGCGGTCGTTGACCCCAAGGCGCTCGACGAATTGCTGCCCGAGTGGCGCACGTCGGGCTGCCCAATGGCTGAAGTGCCGGTGACGGACAACCAGCACTGGATCCTTACCAAGAACCGCAAGTTCAACTTCCCGCATTTTCTCATGCCACCGTTCATGAACAATCATGGCACCTACACAGGCTCGCTGGGCAATTTGTGCCGTTGGCTGGCGGAACAAGCAGAGGGGCTGGGTGTTGAGATTTTCCCCGGCTTTGCCGCTGCGGAAATCTTGTTCCACGAGAATGGCGCGGTCAAAGGCGTCGCGACCGGCGATATGGGTGTGGCGCGCGATGGCACGCACAAGAGCGATTATCAGCCTGGGCTGGAACTCCACGCCAAATACACGCTCTTCGCCGAGGGCGCGCGTGGGCACCTGACCAAGCAGCTCAAGGCGAAGCTCGCTCTGGATGCCGACTGCCAACCGCAGATTTATGGCATCGGCCTGAAAGAGCTGTGGGACATTGACCCCAAGAACCATGTGCAGGGCCGTGTGATCCACACCCAAGGCTGGCCGCTCGATGACGCAAATGGTGGCGCCTTCCTCTATCATCAGGCAAATGGGCAGGTGGCGCTCGGCTTTTCGGTTTGGCTGAACTACGCCAACCCCTATCTTTCGCCGTTCGAGGAGTTTCAGCGCTGGAAGACGCACCCCGAAATCGCGAAAATTTTGAAGGGCGGCAAGCGCGTGTCTTATGGCGCGCGGGCGATCAATGATGGCGGTTGGCAATCTGTGCCGAAGCTCGCTTTCCCGGGTGGCGCGCTCATCGGTTGTGCGGCGGGCTTCCTCAATGTGCCGCGGCTCAAGGGCTCGCACACCGCGATGAAGACCGCAATGCTGGCTGCAGAAGCCGCGCATGACGCGCTGAAGGCGGGCCGCGCGGGTGATGAGCTGAGCGCTTATCAATCGGGTTATGAGGGCTCATGGGTGTATAAAGAGCTGCGCATGGTGCGCAATGTGCTCCCCGTGGTCGAGAAGTTCGGCAATGTCCTCGGCACCTTGCTGGCCGGCATTTTCATGTGGTGCGAATATCTTGGCCTGCGCCTGCCATTCACGATGAAGCATCACCCCGACAATAAATCGCTCTGGCGCAAGGACTTGATCAAGCCGATCGCTTACCCCAAGCCCGATGGCGTGCTCAGCTTTGATCGGCTCACCTCGGTGTCTTTCTCCTTCACCAATCATGAGGAGGATCAGCCCTGCCACCTGACGCTCAAAGACCCGAACGTGCCGATCACGGTCAACCTGCCGCTGTATGACAACCCCGAAACGCGCTATTGCCCGGCAGGTGTTTACGAGATCGTCGGACGCGAAACTGGCGAACCCAAGCTGCAGATCAATGCGCAAAACTGCGTCCATTGTAAAACCTGCGACATCAAAGACCCGACGCAGAACATCAATTGGGTCACGCCCGAAGGTGGCGGCGGGCCCAATTACCCGAATATGTGATGGGGTTTCTTCAAGAGACTGCCTACGCCAAAATCAACCTCGCGCTTCACGTCCGGCGGCGGCGGGATGATGGCTATCATGAGCTAGAGACGCTGTTCGCCTTTTGCGAAGATGGCGATGTGCTGACGGCGGACGCGGCGGATGAGATTTCGCTGACGATTGATGGGCCGTTTTCTGACGGGCTGGAGACTGACGACGGCAACCTCGTGATCCGCGCAGCGCGGGCACTGCGCGAGGCGGCAGGAGTGACGAAGGGTGCGCGACTGCATCTCACCAAGAACCTGCCCATTGCCTCGGGCATCGGTGGCGGTTCGGCCGATGCGGCGGCGGCATTGCGCACGTTGATCCAGTTGTGGGGCGTGGACGCTGAGGTAACATCGCTTGCCCTCGCCCTTGGTGCCGATGTCCCCGCATGCGTCACCAGCCAATCGGCGCGCGGCGAGGGGGTGGGGGACGCGCTCACCCCGCTAGGTGATGCACTCGCTGGAACCCCCGTGCTGCTCGTTAATCCGCGCTTCGGCGTATCGACGGGCGCTATATTCAAAGCATGGGATCAGGTGGATCGCGGTCCGCTCGCCCGCGGCGATGACCTGCTCGCCATCGCTCAGGCTGCGCGCAATGACCTAGCTGCGCCCGCCATCGTGCTCGCCCCGGTTATCGCCGATGTGTTGGCCGCGCTGGAGGCACAGTCGGGCACCGTGCTCGTTCGGATGTCTGGCTCAGGCGCCACTTGCTTCGCGTTGTTTGAGAGCATGGCCGCGCGCGATGCGGCCCATACTGCCATTACTAAATCTCACCCAAATTGGTGGACAATGGCGAGCCGCCTGCGCTAACCTCCCGAGCATGACCAGCCCTTACCTCCTCATCGCCGATCATGCCTCAAATCATGTGCCCGATGACATCGACCTCGGAATCGATCCGGCGCTGCTCAACGACCATATCGCGATTGATCTCGGCGTTGCGGAACTTGGTGCGCTGTTGTGCGAACGGCTTCACTGCCCCGGCATTTTTGCCGAAGTGTCGCGGTTGGTGATCGACCTTAACCGCGAGGTGGACGCGCCCGGTCTGATCCCGATTTCGAGCGATGGGCATATTATCCGGGGCAATCATGGCAACCATGTGGCGCGGATCGCGCGCTTCTGGGAACCCTATCACGCCAAAATTGCTGCACAAATTGCTGCGCAGCATCCGAAGCTGCTGATCTCGCTGCACAGCTTTACGCCGTCGCTGAAATTGAAGCCCGATGAGGCGCGGCCCTGGGAAATCGGTGTGCTGTATAACACGGACGACCGCGCCGCGCGCATCGCGATTCCGGCGCTTGCCGAACGGGGCATTTGTGTCGGCGATAATCTGCCCTATTCGGGCAAAGTCCTCAACGCGACGATGAACCGCCACGGTGAGGCCAATGGCATTCCCTATCTTGGGCTCGAGGTGCGGCAGGATTTGATCGTCGATGCGGCGGGGGTTGCGCGCTGGACCGATGTGCTGGTGCCGGTGATTGAGGATTGTCTGCGCGGCCTCGACACGGCATAGGCCATCGTCAAAGAGGAAGCAGCATGACCAACACCTTCGACAAGTCCAAACTCCCCTCGCGCCATGTGTCGGTTGGCCCCGAGCGCGCGCCGCACCGGAGCTATTATTATGCGATGGGGCTGACGGAGGAGGAGATCGCGCGACCTTTCGTCGGGATTGCCTCGGCGGGGAATGATTCGGCGCCATGCAACACGACGCTTGATGCGCAGGCGGACATTGCGCGCGTGGGTGTCGAGATGGGCGGTGGCATGCCGCGCCGGTTCAACACCATCACCGTGACCGACGGCATCGCGATGGGGCATCAGGGGATGAAGTCCTCGCTCGTCTCGCGTGAGGTGATCGCAGACTCGGTCGAGCTTTCGGTGCGCGGGCATTGCTATGATGCGCTCGTCGGTTTTGCGGGCTGCGACAAATCACTTCCGGGCATGATGATGGCGATGCTGCGGCTGAATGTGCCGAGCATTTTCGTGTATGGCGGTTCGATCCTCCCCGGCCGGTATAAGGACAAGGACATTACGGTCGTCGATGTCTTTGAGGCGGTGGGTCGACACGCGGCGGGCGGATGTCCCATTGCCGAGCTTACCGAAATCGAGAAGGCGGCGTGCCCGGGGCATGGCGCGTGCGGCGGGCAATATACCGCGAACACGATGGCGTGTGTGGCGGAGGCGATTGGGCTCTCGCTGCCGAACTCAAACATGGCCCCTGCGCCTTACGCAACGCGCGATCAGATTGCCCATGCGGCGGGCGTGCAGGTGATGGAGCTTCTGGCGCGCAACATCCGCCCGCGTGACATCTGCACAAGGGAAGCGTTTGAGAATGCCGCGCGGGTAGTCGCGGCGACGGGTGGCTCCACCAACGGCGCACTACACCTGCCCGCAATGGCGCATGAGGCGGGCATCGCGCTTGATCTGTTTGATGTGGCCGAAATCTTCAAAACCACGCCTTACATGGCTGACCTTAAGCCCGGCGGGAATTATGTCGCGAAGGACATGTATGAGGCGGGCGGCGTCTATATGCTGATGAAGTCGTTGCTGTCCGAAGGCCTGCTGCATGGCAATTGCATGACGGTGACGGGCAAGACCTTGGGCGAGAATATCGAGGAGATCACCTGGAACCCCGATCAGAAAGTGATCCATGCGGCGATAGCGCCCTTGTCGCCCACCGGCGGCGTGGTCGGCCTGCGGGGGACGCTGGCACCGGAAGGCGCGATCGTGAAGGTCGCGGGCATGGCGCGGCTAGAGTTCACTGGCCCCGCGCAAGTGTTTGACTGCGAAGAAGATGCGTTTGCGGCGGTGGAAGCGCGGCAAATCCGCGAGGGCTCGGTCGTCGTGATCCGCTACGAAGGGCCAAAGGGCGGGCCGGGGATGCGCGAGATGCTCTCCACTACAGCCGCGCTCTATGGCCTTGGTATGGGCGAAAAGGTGGCGCTGATCACCGATGGGCGTTTTTCGGGCGCGACACGCGGCTTCTGTATCGGCCATGTCGGGCCAGAGGCCGCAGTCGGCGGTCCTATTGCGCTCGTCGAAGAGGGGGACAGCATCACCATCGACGCTACCAAAGGCACGATTGATCTGAATGTGGATGAACCGACGCTGGCAGATCGTCGCGCCAAATGGGTGCCGCGCAAGCATGATTATCAGTCGGGCGCGCTGTGGCGTTACGCGCAGAATGTTGGCCCCGCCTATCAGGGCGCGGTGACGCATCCTGGCGGGGCGGCAGAGACGCATATGTATGCGGATATTTAACGCCATTCTCCTGCTCGGCGCGCTTGCGGCGTGCCACCATAATGCTGCGCCCCCGCCGACCGATGTCGGCGATAAGATCGATTGCGCGGTCGGGCCGAACGCGCAGATGGCGCATGTCTGTTCGGTCGAGCGCACCGCTTCGGCAGATGGCGATCTCATTCTCATCCTGCATCATCCCGATGGGGGCTTCCGGCAACTGTTAGTGACGCGTGACGGTCGCGGCGTCGTGGCGGCGGATGGCGCATCGTCCGCAACCGTTACCCCGCTCGACAATCACGAAATTGAGGTGGTCGTCGATGATGACCGCTACCATCTGCCCGCGACGGTGAAGGGCTCGCCCGCACAGTGAGTGGGGCAGAGGTCATTCGCCTCGCCGGGCGGGGCGATGGCATCACCGCCGATGGTCGCCATGTGCCGCTCACCGCGCCGGGCGACGTCGTGGGCGACGATGGTGCGATCACGCGCGGGCCACATTATGCCACGCCGCCCTGCGCGCATTACCCCAAATGCGGCGGGTGTCAGCTGCAGCATGTCGATGAGCCGAGCTATGCCGATTTTGTAGCCGACCGCGTACGCCATGCTTTGGTCGCGCAGGGGATACCAGATATTGTCATCAAAGCGCCGCATCTCTCTCCGCCGCGCACCCGCCGCCGCGTCGCATTGAAGGCGCAACGCAAAGGGCGCGACGTGCGGCTGGGGTTCAACGAGGCGGGGTCTCACAATCTCGTCGATATCCGGACATGTGACGTGCTGCACCCCGCGCTGACGGCATTGCTGAAGCCGCTGCGGCCCTTGCTGGCGACGATGATGAAGGATCGCGGATCGGCGGAGGTACAACTCACCTTACTCGATCAGGGTGTGGATGTGCTGCTCACCAAGGTGGAGGCTGAGGGGCTGGAGGCGGCGGAAGCAATTGGTGCGTTTGCCGCGCAGTATAAACTCGCGCGGCTCTCACTCGATGAGGGCTATGGCGTGTCAGCACGCTGGGAGCCCGAAGCGGCGACGATGACCTTCGATGGTGTTGCCGTGGCCTTCCCGCAAGGCGCGTTCCTGCAAGCGACGGCGGATGGCGAGGCGGCTTTGCTCGCGGCGGTGCGCGCGATTGTCGATGGGGCAGGGGAGGTGGCCGATCTGTTCGCGGGGTTAGGCACGTTTGCGCTGCCGCTCTCCGCCCGCGCCAAAGTCCAGGCGGTGGAGGGTGCGCGTGATCCGGTGCTCGCGCTCACACAAGCCGCAAATCGTGCCAAGCGCTTGGTCACGACCGAGCATCGCGATCTGTTCCGTCGGCCGCTCACCCCTGCGGAGCTGGCGCGTTTCGATGCCGTGGTGCTCGATCCGCCACGTGCGGGTGCAAAGGAACAAGTGGCGGAACTGGCTGCTTCCTTAGTCCCGCGCATCGCCTATGTGTCGTGCAATCCGCAAACCTTTGCGCGGGATGCCGCCGTGCTCATCTCGGGCGGGTATGAGCTTGCAGAGGTCACGCCTGTTGGCCAGTTTCGCTGGTCTACGCACGTCGAACTGGTTGGGGCGTTCATCCGGCGTTAATTTCAATGCATGTTATATCATCACATCATCAAGAGACGCTGAAAAGGCGCTAAAAACGAGACTCGGTTCCGCCCGAAGTTGTGAAGTTGATGTGGCGATCTGCCGGGTCCTTATTGAGGAGTAAGGATGATATGGCTTATGTTAATCGTAATCTGAACGAAGCGCGCACGCGAAACGCACTCATCGCCGGGACCGCGACAACGGCGCTCGGTGTTCTGTTGGTGACGGCGCTCACTTTCAAGGTGCCGCATGGTTTGCTGGTCGTTTATCCGCCCGCGACCAACCCCACCGCTGATCCAATCCCTCCAGTCGATCCGTTGCCTCACCCCAAGCCGGACACGCATCCTCATCCCCAACCAGCGGGGCCGACAATTCGCACATATGACCCGCACCCGAGCGATTTTGGGCCGTTTACGCTGCCACCGCTCGACGGTGGCCTTCATGGCAGTGGCGGCGATGTGGTCGTCGATCCGCCAAAGCCACCGCAACAGCCCTTTGTCAGCAAAGCGCGCGGGCTGATTGGCACGCCGGGCAACACCATCGGGACGGCTGATTATCCGAGCCGCTCAATTAACCTTGGTGAGCACGGCACTACGCTCGCGACTTTCACTGTTGGCGTGAACGGGCAAGTGACCGCGTGCAACACCGATGGCCAACCTTCCGCTGCGCTCGCCAAAGAAACGTGCAATATCATCCTTCGTCGTTTCAGGTTTCAGCCCGCGTTGGATGATGAAGGTCGTCCCTTCGTGCAAACCAAGACGCAACGCGTGTCATGGGTTTTGCCGGACGAGTGAGGTTGCCGCGCAATTTGGCGGCGGTTACGCATACGTAATATGCAGTTGACGATGGCTGCGCTGCGGTGCAGCATGATCACATGGTGATTCCGCCGCCCATTACGCAAAACCCTGATATCCGCTATCTTGGGCGGCTGCTCGGCAATGTCATCCGGATACAGGGCGGCGAGGCGCTGTATAAGCGTACCGAGTATATCCGTGCGGCATCGGTCGATCGCGCACGTGGCGTCGCAGGGGCCGAAGCCGCTGACACAGGCTTAGATGCACTCTCGCTCGATGATACTATTGCCTTCACACGCGGGTTTATGTTGTTTTCTATGCTCGCGAACTTGGCCGAGGACCGCCAGGGCATGGGCAACGAGCATGATGCGGTGCTGGTGCGCACGCTCGAGCGATTGGACGCGCACGGTGTCCAGCGGAGCGACGTGATTGCATTACTCGATAAGGCGCTCGTCTCGCCTGTGCTCACCGCGCACCCGACCGAGGTGCGGCGCAAGTCGATGATCGACCATCGCAACCGCATTGCCGAGTTAATGGCGCTGCGCGACACGGGTGCGCTCGAAACGCCCGATGGTGACCTTATCGATGAAGCGATCAGCCGCCAGATTGCCTTGCTCTGGGAAACGCGCCCGCTGCGGCGCGAACGGCTTTATGTGACCGATGAGGTCGAGAACGCGCTCGCGTGGTTGCGTGATGTGTTCCTGCCCGAAATTCCGGCGCTTTATGCGCGTTGGGATCGGGCGCTTGGCGCCCGCACAGGCGGCTTCCTGAAAGTAGGGAGCTGGATCGGCGGCGACCGGGACGGAAACCCGAATGTGACAGCAGCTTCGCTGCAAACAGCGCTCGGTCGGGCGGCAGAGACTGTAATCGCCCATTATCTCGATGAGCTCAACACACTTGGTGCCGAACTGTCGATCTCCACCGAGCTCGCGCGCGTTAGCGACGATGTCCTCGCATTGGCGGATGCAAGCGGTGACAATGGCCCGAGCCGCAGGGACGAGCCCTATCGGCGCGCGCTCTCCGGCGTTTATGCGCGCTTGGCGGAAACTTATGCAGAACTTTGCGGACAGCCGGCGCCGCGTCCCCCGTTGGTAAAGGGTGAGGCCTATCCCGACATTGTTGCCTTCCGCGCTGACTTGCGCGCCATTGCGCTCAGCCTCGCGGCGGAGGGTGGCGCTATGGCGACGGGTGGGAAACTCGCCCGGCTCATCCGCGCGGTGGATGTGTTCGGCTTTCATCTGGCGGTGCTCGATCTGCGACAGAATTCGGATGTGCACGAGCGCGTTGTCGCCGATCTGCTGCGCGGTGCGGGCGTCGCGCCTAACTATCTTGCGCTTGATGAAGCCGCGCGCGTCTCGCTGTTGCGTCATGAACTCGCCAGCCCACGCCCATTGTCTTCGCCCTATGCCGTTTATGCTGAAGAGACACGGTCTGAAATGGCAATCTTCCGTGCAGCAGCAGCAGCGAAGACGCGCTATGGTGAAGAGGCGATCACGCAGGCGATTATCTCCAAAGCCGCAAGTGTCTCGGATATGCTCGAGGTGTATCTGCTGATGAAGGAGGCGGGGCTTTACGCGCCCGCCACGCCTGATGCGCCGCCCAACGCACGCCTGATGGTGGT
>Ga0208381_1000032_pt1 | contig 59055 bp, 52 predicted proteins | sample CryBogCBE13Jul09_FD_184572 | JGI IMG/M metagenome (GOLD analysis project Ga0208381, IMG submission 184572) | Freshwater microbial communities from Crystal Bog, Wisconsin, USA - CBE13Jul09 (SPAdes) (version 2) | ecosystem: Environmental > Aquatic > Freshwater > Lake | place: Crystal Bog...
AAGCGCCAACATGGTTCCGCCAACTACACCGCTGCGGGCGTATGGGAATGCAACGTTCTTGATCATTGCCCACTTTGTTCCGCCAAGTGCATATGCAGCTTGCACGCGATCAAGTGGAGTTTGAGCAAAGATTTCGCGAGAGATAGAGGTAACGATCGGAATGATCATTACTGCAAGGATCAAGCCAGCAATAAATGGCGAGCGATCGAAATATGGACCGCTAGGCATTTGGAAAATTGGAATCCAGTTGAAGTACTTGTGAATCAATTTCGCCCAATAAACACCGATTGGATCCAGAACGAAATAACCCCAAAGTCCGAACAAAATAGATGGGAATGCGGCCATCAAGTCGATCACTGTTACGGCCAACTTCTTAATGGCAGATGGCGCATAGAAAGTAAGGAAGATTGCCGACATAACTGCGATAGGCACACCGAACAAGATCGCGATGAATGCGCAGATCAAAGTACCGATCAACATTGCGGCGATACCAAAGTGTGAAGCTTTAAAGTCAACGTGACCGTTTGCTGCAGTAACTGATTGCCACTTGCTGCCTGTAAAGAAGTGGATGCCTTGTGCTTTGAGGGTGTCGAAACCTTCATAAGACAAGAAAATTAAAATCAAACCAAGAATGATGAGCGATGAAAGTCCGCCACCGGTGACAACGCCACGGAACACTTTGTCCGAGAAGCGAGGCTTGGTGGTGATTTCGCGCTTTGCTGGAATGACGGGCGGCGTCTGGATCACTGTTGAACTCACGGGGCAATGATTGACCCCAATCAGTAGGACAAAGAAGCCAATAGGTGAACTCCAGGTGAACGAAAAGTGAAATCCCACCCCCGCTGCTAACCCGCTTCCTCGCAAGAATCCCGCTCCGCTTGAACCGAGGCGGTGCCTTAAGGTTGGCCTATGGGAAATGATGCGCCAAACCTGATCTGGGTCGACTGCGAGATGACCGGGCTCGAGCTAGATAAAGATGTATTGGTCGAGATCGCGGTCCTGGTGACCGACTCCCAACTCAATGTCCTAGGCGAAGGCGTCGACCTCGTCATCAAGGCCACCCCGGAACAGATCGCTGGCATAAACGATTTCGTCCGCGAGATGCACACCGCCTCTGGCTTGATCACCGAGATTCCGAACGGCGTCTCCCTCGAAGAGGCGAGCGCACAGATCCTTGAGTACCTCACTAAGTATGCCCCGGGCGCTGGGAAATCCCCGCTGGCCGGCAATTCGGTCTCGGTCGACCGCACTTTCATCGCCAAATACCTGCCCGAGGTCAATGCCTATCTGCACTACCGCACGGTGGATGTCTCTTCTATTAAGGAGTTGGCCCGCCGCTGGTACCCGAAGGTCTATTTCGCGGCCCCAAAAAAGACCGGCAATCACCGCGCTTTGGGCGATATCCGCGATTCGATCGACGAGCTGGAGTACTACCGGAAGTCCATTTTTATCCCGAACTAGTCCCAAATTAATCCCGAACTAGTCACTCCCTAAAATGGCGTATCATTACGCCTCCATGGTGGTCGTAGCTCAGCTGGTAGAGCACTCGGTTGTGGTCCGAGATGTCGCGGGTTCGAGCCCCGTCGATCACCCCACTTTTTCAAGGTAGTCAGCAGCACCCCAGCGCTGAACTTAAGTCAGGAGCACTGCGCGTGAAAGATATGATTTTCGATGTTGTCATCGAGATCCCAATGGGCAGTCGCAACAAGTACGAGATCGATCATCAGACCCGCGAGATCCGTTTGGACCGCATGCTTTTCACGGCGACTCGTTTCCCGCATGACTATGGCTTTGTAAAGCACACACTCTCTCTTGATGGCGATCCACTAGACGCCTTGGTAATGCTCGATGAGCCAACCTTCCCTGGTTGCGTTGTGAGCTGCCGCGTTGTGGGTATGTATCGCATGGTCGATGAGAAGGGCGGCGACGACAAGCTTCTCTGTGTCGCGGCTGGAGATATTCGTAAGAGCACGATCCGCGATCTCGCTGATGTGCCTCAATACGAACTCGATGAGATCGAGCACTTCTTCCAGGTTTATAAGACTTTGGAGCCAGGCAAGGAAGTCCACGGTGGAGATTGGGTTGGCCACGAGGCTGCTCAGCAGGAAATTTTGGACTCGTACGAGCGCTATAAAGAGCACGCGTAAGCCGGTTTTCGCGCTAGCGCCCTCTCGCTGATAGGGTCTGGCGTTGAACCAAAACAGGTGCCCCATTCGGGTGTCTGTGCACGAGATAACTGAATAAGTAAGTTTTATCCCGCGTTGTTAGCTCAGTTGGTAGAGCAGGTGACTCTTAATCACCGGGTCGGGGGTTCGAGTCCCTCACAACGCACCAAAAGCACACGTGTCCTAAGTCATGTCAGGGCATAAACTCCTGAGAGGGTTCCCCCCAAACTATCAACAATGCCTACGCTATCTCTACCAGGATGAAAGAGTTCCACCATGTCTTCCAAACATGTGATCCTGATTCCGGCAGCCCCTAGGGATAATGTTTCCGATACCGTTCAATCAGTCTTGCATTTTGAACCAAAAGCTGAAGTAATTGTAATAAAAGACTACGAAGATAACTCAAAACTGGATTCTCGAGTAACTGTACTCCCACCACTGCCTTGGAAACGTGATGGTTTTGGTGGGCTACTTCAGAAAAAGATGTGGGCGTTAGAATATATACATCAAAATAGTACTGCTGAAATAATACTCTCCCTAGATGCAGATGCACTTCTTATTAAAAGTGGAGTCTTTTCAAAAGTTTCTGAAGTTTTTAAGGATGCAAGGATTGGCATCGCCGGGTGCTCTCGTTTAACGCCGTCTGGAACTCAGCGAGATTTCACCCCCGTAGCAAAATCAATGAGAAGTCGTGGTGGTTTGCGATCGATTGCTAACGTCAAGGGTCGCCGATTTATTGAAGAGCTGCTGATGCTGGCTAAATTCACAGAATACGAAATTGGCGAACATGCCTTGGGTGGAGCTGAATTCTTCAGTCGAAAAATGGTCGCGGATTGGAGTTCATTAGGATGGTTGCAAGATCACGGTGTAAGTAAACTCCCTATCCCCGAAGACGGAGCTTTTGGATTAATGGCCTATGCAGCGGGATATCGCATTCAAGATATAGGTGGTCCAGGTGGCTTACTTAATATTGCCTGGAAGGGATTGCCGGCTAGTCCAAAAGATGTGAATGAATCTGGTGCCTACATAACTCACTCGGTCAGATCCTTCGAAGATTTAAACGAAGTTGAGATACGGAATTTCTTCAAATCTATTCGATACGGGGCGTAGGGTCGATAACCATCGTCTCAAAAATTTTCGCGCAATGGAAGTGCTTTAAGACTTTAAACTTGGAAATTAGGTCCACTTAATATTGCAAGTGATATATCCCAACTTAGACTGAAAATTATAAGTGTCGATAAAAAGATCGAGCAAATTATCGGTTCGAAAGAATCTAGCTCCATCATCAAAGCACAGTTCGATCAATGATTCCGCAGCAAGCAATCGACTCTCCACCTTGATTTGAGAACAATAGTAAAAATTTTCAGCAAAAGTGCCTGAAACCCATGCTGCATCAATTGTTACGACACGAGAATTTGAATCGCGGATGACCACCACTTTAAGCGAAGTCTTTTCAAAGTTATTGGGAAAGCGCGCACTCTTGTTCCAGCTCCGCCATTGTGAATCTAGAAAGATTTCCTCACAAATTTCCCTGGCTTCTTCGTCTCGATATTTCTCAACAGTGTATCCCTGTCGTTCACGTAGATTGAGTTCATTACGAATTGGTGCATTACTGCTTCCACGCTTGGCAATTCTCCGCTCGTCCAGAGGAAGGACACGCGAGAGCGAATCTCGGAATATTGGTAAGTGATAGCGAAGACTGAAGAGTTTTGACTCAGACCAGAGACGTAAATGGTCAATTTCTGAGTTAGTTCTCTCGATTTCAAGTGTAGGTACTGATTTTCGAATAATCAGCCAGTAACGACTTAGGTAGAGCTTTGAGAAGAGTGCGAGAATCGCGCCCATCTCGTGGAGTCGATTCACTCTACCCTGCACATGGCTAATCGGTTGCTCTCCTTCTGAGAGCCTTAGAAGCACCCGCTCGTCAAACTTTCTCACAGATCTTTAGGAAAAGCTCTTATTACGAAATAGAGCTACGACTCTCTGATGGGAGATGGAGACTAGCTCAAAGTTCCGCTGCATTAGAAAATTCATTACTGGGACTAATGTGCTTTCAGCCGTAGGCCCACGTTCAAAGCCCAAATCTGCCGAGATAAATTCAATTTTAGGAAGAAGATTTTCTGCACCAATTAATACTTCTGGCTCACCACCCTCTGCCTCAATTTTGAGAAGCTTAATTTTTCGATCGATAAGTTGATCTAGTCGCACGGTTTTGACCTTGACTACAGCATCGAAATTGCGTGGCTCAATAAATGAAGAGTCCCCCTTTTGGCCAGCAAGGTAAAAATCGATGCTTCCGTCTTTATGCCAGAGCCCTACATTGTGACATTTCATTGGTGCAACATTCTGGATTAAGCATTCATATTCTAAGGGAGCTGGTTCAATTCCGATATATTCGACATCGTACTTGTACTGCTTGAAGTACAAAGCCAAGTCTCCGACATTTGCACCACAATCGACCACCACATCGCCATCAGTAAATTTTATATTTTCCAGATGATAAATTTCACCCATTTGTTCGGCACGATTTACAATTCCGCGTTGATATGACCATAAGGCAAGTTTTTCGTGATGCGCTTGTATGATGTGGTCATCATCTGAAATTGTATAAATGCCAGAGTGCTTTTCAAATGTGAACTTTACCTTGTAACCCTTGCCGAGCATCGACGAGAAGAAAGAGCGCACATTAGCGAGCCGGCAGAATGTAGATTTTGTGGCAAAACGGCTAAAGAGCAATTTTTCATACGGTTTGTCGAGCGTCAAAAGAATTTTATACAGGCGCTGAACTATCGAAGGCCTTACTTTTTTCATCCTGATTCATTTCTCTGAAATAGCCTCAATTTTTGGTTAAGCCAGTTTCCGCTCACGTGGTCAATTTTCTCGCGAGTTTGACTGCAGTTCTGCCCAGAATCTCTCTAGAGGGGGTAAACCCCTCAAAAGAAATCTGCCATTTCAACAGAGAATTTAGATCAAATAGCCTTCCACCATATGAAAAACGCGGCGAATGCCAAAGATGGAACGCGGCGAAACAGCTTTACGGCGCTTCGCCTGATCCTCGCGATTCTTGTAGTTATCTCACACGCTGGCGTTTCATCAGGTCATTACTTCACTTTTTCATTTGGTTTAATCGGATATGGCTCACTCGCCGTATTTGCTTTCTTTGCAATCAGTGGTTTTTTGATTACGCCAGGATTAATCCGAGATGGTTTTAGTAGGTACATTATTCGAAGATCTGCGCGAATTTTTCCCGGTTATTGGGGAGTGTCAATTCTCACCCTACTTCTCTTCGCCACAATTTGGGGTAAATGGGCAGGCCATCGAATAAGTCTGATTAATGCAATTCAATATCTACTACATAATCTCTTCTTTATCCCGGCCTCACCTGAATCACCAACTGCCGGCTGGAATCTTCTACAAGGACTACCCTTAGCTGTCCCAACACCACATGTTGTCAACGTCTCTATTTGGACGTTACCGCTGGAGTTCATTTCGTACATTGTGCTGGGAATATTGACGTTCGCTATTACCAAGTATTTGAAGAATTCATATAAGGCAGCTTTCGCTGTCCTACTGCTTGCCCTTTGGCTCTCCTCACTTTTTTTGGCAACTCACATTACCGATTTCTGGGATTCCCATCCCTCCGCATTTATCACTTATGGCGGCAAATGGCCCTATCTACTCTCCTTCTTTATCGGCGCCGCGATCTCATCAAAGAGGGAGTGGCTCGCGAAAAAAAGTTCGTGGCTATTGATTCCGCCTCTTATAGTGATCTCCTACTTCGCAGCGCGAAGTACAGTGAGTTGGGCGCTCATAGGCGCACTCTGCTTCGCTCTCGCAGTCATTCTCTTTGGTAGTTCCAGACTTGTGCCGTTGCGATTTATCCGCAGTGATATCTCGTATGGGATCTACCTTTATCATTGGCCAGTTGAGCAAACCTTGGTTCACTATCTACCTCGGAGAGCGGATCGGCCACTCTTTATCGTCCTCTCACTGCTTGTCTCGGGGTCGCTCGCCTACCTCTCTGCCCGATTCATAGAAGTCCCTGCCATACGTTGGGGCAAGAGGGTCTCAGAGAGTCGAAATACCGTTCGAGAGTAAGGGTATTTCGCCTAAGTAGAAGCATGTACTGGGAAGGTACACACCGTCCAAGTTTCTAAATCCACCAATACCGGACACTTAAACTACTTGGCTATACAGAATCAATATTGTCCAAGGAGCACCAATTGCTTAAATTTTATATCTCTGACTTAGAGAGTAATAAGTTTCGAATACTCTCCAAGTAGTTCTCGTTTCTTTCAAGGTTTAAGGTAGGTCGTCGGAACGTACGTTCAATCTGCATCTGCTCAGTGAGATTGTCACGGAGAAATACCTCATAGCCCGTATCCTCAAATATATTTGCTGCTCGAGTGTCAACATCGATGATCGTTGATGGGTTTCCATGTTGCATAGCGAATACGCCGCCATGAAGGCGAGTGCCAAAGTAATGAGAGCCGCTCTTTAATTCAGTAGAGTACGCCTCTAGCGTCCCATCGATTATCTCGTGATCAAGTCCGAGCTCTTTGTAATAGGACTCATCAGAATATGAGGGAAATCGTGGATCAAAGGTCCCTTGCGGGAAGAGCTTTACCTTCTCGAAATTCCTCTCCGCAATTTTAATAATAATTCGATCCTTTTGAACGTCTTTAACGTTGCCAGAGAGCGCCACAACAACAGTATTGCTCGAATGGCAATTTGAATTCTCTATAACTTTGTCGATCTGGAAGAGAGTTGGACACGAAGAATTGACAACATTTCGACCTGTTTTCATCAGTCTACGCTGCGAAACCTTATCTCGGACAAGTTGGGGACTTTCCTTTGCCATGAGAGCTCTGTATAGGAGCGTGGTAAAGGTGGTGATATCTCCTTCATCTTTTCGCCAACCCGGGCCGAAGAGGATCGACTTCCCGCGAAGAATTCGAAACTCTCTCAAAGAAATTTTCCACTGGGTATGGGCGAGCGGGAAGAGACTTGTTGTCAGTAAATTTGAACCGCCTACAATGAAATAATCTGCTTCTGCAGCCAACTTCCGCTCTGCTTTAGTCCAGGTTCGGTGCGTGGTCAATTCAGCAAAAAAATCTATTCCCCAACTCTCGAAGAGGGATTTGATTGCGTTGACAATCACCGCATCACCTAAATTAGTAGAGCCAATAAATGGATTGAGAAGAATTACCTTTTTCAATTCCTACTCCTTCCATTCTAATAATTGATTCTCACTGTACGAATTGCGTGCTTTCCAGATCTCGTTGTAATTATTGCCGCCGTCTATTCCCGAATTTCCTCCCAGGTATGCACCACCTCGTTTATTTCTAGCAACTACCTGGCCATTTGGAAGTACATACTTATTTCTTCGATGTCTAAGCCAGTAATACTGACCAACCAAGAGATTTAGATCAAGTCCATGTTTCGCAATCACCTGGCCGAAAACACTTGGTCCAGAGATAAAGTGGGCATCATGTCCGTAAAATCGTTCATTCACGTTTTTTAGAATTCTCTCAATCGATTCAATCAAAACTGGGTTGTTGGGTTTTGAGAAATAGAAGCCATTGCCCACTTTCCAGCTTGTCCGATCAGAATTTCCATCCCGAAAAATCACCATGTCATGTTGGCCACTCTTAAATTCCTTCAATTTGCTGATACTAATGTCGGCATACATTCCCCCGAAGTGATTAGAGATGCAAAATCGCGCCAAGTCAGCCTTGTTCGCAAAGGCTGAGAGGGAGTTAAATGCGTTGAGAACATCATTTCCATAATGTTGAGTAAGAAATTCAGTGACGAGTTCTAAATTCCAGAGCTTGTAATTGTTCTCACCGACCTGCTCAATGATTTCCTGAGAGTTTCTTGTGGGCTGATAGCTCTTTGAACTATTCGAAAACGCTATTTGATGAAAAAGTGGATATTCCTCAGATATAACAATTTTGCCCATTATCGGAATTTTCGAGTTAGAAACTTGATTGCATTGTTCTTGACTCGGGAAGCAAGATCTACTGACTTAATATTTTTGCTCCGGTTCTCTTCAACAGATCTGTAAAGAGCAGGGTTCTTCCGCTTCAAAAGTTCGAGGAGTTCGCTTTCTGTCTCCCAGTACGCTGGATACTCCGTAAAGGCGTCGCGTAGAGTCATGATGGAATGTTCTTCACGGAAGTAATTCGCCCCTTGAATAGTGAGTAAGAACTCCTTAGATGGCTGACTCATTGTCCATGGTTTGGGCGAGCCTGCATAGTGTTTGATGTACAACGGATCTGTGAGTCCCGTAGAGCTTCCAACTATACTGTTGTAGCCACTCGGTAAAAGCGATGTATGTTTTGCACCCAAAAGATTAAGTACATCTTGATCTGGATATTTTAGCGAATGACCTTTGAGGTCAGAGGCAAGTGCAATCCACCGCTTGGATTCCGGCAACTTGCGCCAATTCTTAGGACTTGCGCGCAGGACTCCAGTATTGAAATATCGTTCGCCAGCTGCACGGTATGCGGCATTATCCTCCCTTTCGAGATAGTTCCGTGTTTGCTTAATATCCTTAACAGCATGAAAGACGCAATCTTTGCCTTCATAATCTCCTCGTTCATCGAAAATATTACTCCAGCCAGGAAGTAGTAAGAGATCAGAATCCAACCAGAGGAAATCTTCCGCTAATTCATCCATTAAAATTATTCTGGCGTAGACAGTGATATTAAATTGAAATTCATATTGGGATTTCAGATCGGATATGAATTTTCGAACTTCTAGATCGATCCCAATCTCTCGGCCAAAGTCGCACGCGAGAATTTCAGCTTGTGGGCTGAGTAGTTCATTTACATTAGCGAGCAAATATTTAACTTTGACATTGCCAGAATTTTTATGTGCCGAGTGAATCATGATCATCCAAGGCCATAAGTAGGCATCATCTATTGCGCTGCATGCCAATCTAGGAGCCTTCATCTTGCACTCCCTGCCTCAGATAGATCGATCTCCTCGTCAAAAACTCCCCTCGGGACCTCACGGTGGCTAATAATGAGGATTGAGAGACTTCCCTTGAGTCCCACCAGTGATTTCCAAATGATTTTTTCAGATTCAGAATCCAAATTGGCGGTGGGTTCGTCGAGAACAAGGAGCTTTGGATTACTGAAGAGCGAGCGAGCAAGACCGAGTCGTTGGCGCTCACCAGCGGAAAGTTGATTTCCATTTTCACCAATGAATGCATCAAAGCCAAGTGGATCTGCATCGATTCGATCGAGTATACCTGCCGCTCCAGCAGCCCTACGTAAATCTTCAATATCAGATCGCGTAGTAGCTCGAAGAGCTACGTTATAGGCAACGGAAGCATTGATAAAAGCAACCTCTTGGGTTAAATATTGAATGCCAACAATTTTCTCAGACATGGAAAATTCCTGCATCCCTGTATTCACACTTACCACGCCAGAAGTAGGTGATATCAGCCCAGTCGCTAATCCGATCAATGTGGTCTTTCCAGTACCGCTAGGTCCGGTGATGAGGAGGGTTGAGTTCTTCTTCAATATAAAGTCTAAGTTGGTGAAAACATCAGTTGTTGCACCTGGGTAGCGATAGGTCACTCCACGCATAACTAAGTCGCCTTCGAAGTTTCGTGCCACACCTTTTCTAGAGGGGAAATGGAGAGAAAGAGGTGTAGTTCCGAGGTTTAGCTGGCTTCTTAGCTCTTCAATACGTTTGAGAGGGGCGATTGAAAACCGGAAGTTGCCAATAGCGATCAGAATGTTATTGAGTGATGGAAGAAGACGGAAACCCGCGGCGACCACAACGGCCAAAACGGAAAGCAGATCTCCCTCGTGAGAGAAAGTTTGAAGGAAGATCACAAGTCCAGTCAATCCGAGGACTAGGCAAAGCTCGAGGATGTATCGAGGCATAAAGGATAATATGTTACTTGATGCCAACAGCCGTGACTGACGACGTTTCTGATCATGAAAACTCTGAAGCATTTCATCTTCTTTTCCAGCCAAGAGTAATTCTTTTCTGATTTTTTGCATTTCTGAGTAGGTCTTAATATTCTGACGACCAAGATCAAGCGCAGCCTTACCTTGCCGCTTCTGCGCCCTGCTAAAGCAGAGCCCAACCACCGAACCAATCACTCCAAAATATAGAATTGCGATTAACGCTACGGTTGGGTTAATAATCAGCAATCCAGCGATGAGCGCAAAGACGGTGAGCAGATCTCCAGCAAATCCGATTAAAGGACGAAAGAGTGATGAAAAGATCGAATAAATGACTCCGAAGAAGACTTGCACCAAATCGCTCGACTGTGTCAGATTCGACTGATCAATGTTCTCAATCATTGTCTTTTGAATAATTGCGGTGGTGACTTCCGACTCTCTTTCGGCAAAGGAGTAGAGCAGCCACCGTTGCAAGGCAACAGATCCTAAATTTTTGACTAAGACAATTCCTGTAATGATGAGAAATATTTCACGTAATGAAAAACTAAATAGCCCGAAAATCGGTGCTAAATGCCCAGCGGAGTTATTCCCGCCGAGGGCGCTTATCAGCGGTGAGATGAGCACGAGGAAAGCTATCTCCAGGGAGGAGAGAAATATTTGGATGCAGCAAGCAAAGATGAGAACTCGAGATTTATCTCTCCCAAGCACCCATTTAGCTATGTGCAGATTGCTACGCATTTCAGTAGAGAGCGGTTGGCTCATAAATTACCTGAACGTTATAACGTAAGGCGAACTTTCAGAACTAAAATAGTTACCAATCGCGTTTTGATGTGCAATCACGGTGCAATTATCAGCTGTGCTTGAGGTCAGAATATATCCGTTAAGCGAACACGCTCCTGGATGCTGGGCGCTTGAGACTTCGATCCATTTCACGGCACTTGAATTTCCACCACTTAAATTGATCGTTACTGGTGTATTGATCATTGCGGTCGTTGGAGTAGTCGGATCAATGGTTAGAGCTGGGAGGACAGGGGAAGCATGGAAAGTAAAAGATACATTTTGCGATGTTTGGGATTTATAAGTTGCATCCCCGACTTTAATAGCATTGAGGAGACACGTGGTTTGAGCAAATGCAATAAGAACATCTCCTCGAAGGGAACAGTTGGTTCCCAAAACCCACTGAAAATAAGTTCTTCCAGTTCCCGATCCACCCTTTGTCGTAACGGTAACAGTCTCACCAACAATCCGATCTGTATCTGACGGCGGATTACTAATTACCAATTCGACTGGTTGTGGAATTTTGTCAGCTGTTAAGGGTGCTACTACTGGAGGCTTGGTTGTTGGCGCCGGAGGAAGAATGATTGGCTGACTTCCATTACCCGGCCCAAATTTGATCGAAACCGGCATAGAATTTTGTGGGAAGTACTTTGAATCCGCAGCTTTTGTCGCGGTTACATCGCACGTGCTCGAGGCGGTGGCTGTTAGAACGCTACCCACAATGCTGCAAACCGAGCCAACTCTATTTATCAGTCCAGAGCATGTTGGGTCACTGGCTACCCCATTGGAACTTCCACCTGAATTACAGAGATCGCCCGGAGAAACTTTAAATTGAACCTCACCGTCACCAGAGCCACCAAAACTTCGTAGATTGATTGCAGTTCCCTTGGGAAGTGCAACTGAGGTGGAGGTATCGATGAGCACGGTTAAGGGATCTTGTGCTGCACCAAAGGAGAGATCCATCGGTGGTGAAGACACAAATGTCGAGAAAGTTCCGGTGGCAAGACTTGCGATAACTGTGCAGGTCGTAGGAGAGAGTGCGAAAAGCGAGTCATGATCAAGATAGCAATATCGGCCGGAGACTCCGTAGTGAACGCTCGCTGGGGCTTCACCAGCCACTAGTTGTGAGCTGATCGCAAGATGAATCGGTTGGCTAACATCAGAAACATTGGAGGAAGGCGTGAGGACTACTGATGCAGCGGCAATAACAGGTAGTGCAAAACGTTGGATCTCAACCTTTTTCACTGAATCAAAACTACCGGAAGCGCCTACTTGCCCTCCGGTAGTTACTACTAAAGAGAGGGCAAGTAGCCCAACTACTCTCCTTTTCCAAACCATCTCTAAGCCGTGAAGGTAAAGGTGACTGCAAGTGACACTACGGAAGCATAATTAACGTCACCCTGTTTAGTAGCACTTATGATCAAGGTTCCAGCAGAGGTCGCACTCAAAGTGTTTCCAGAGATGGTTCCCGTTCCTGTGCCGCCCACAATTATATAGCTCACGGTGCCACCACTACTTCCACCAGTGGTGGAGAGTGATATTGAGGTACCGACGCTAGATGTCAACGTTGTTGTGCTGATAACTAGCGGTGATTGAACGGTGCTGCCGTAGAAGGTGAAGACGATGTTCTGTGAGTTCTGAGAACCATAGACACCATCGGATCCCTTTGTGGCACGGATTGTACAAGTTCCATAGGTCGCTCGGTAAAGCTGACCTGTGGTGGTATTCAACTTACATGTTGGATCATATTTAATATCGGTGAAGGTAATGGCACCCAATCCCGCACCTCCCTTAGTTGTCACGGTTATGGTTTCACCGACTGACGCGAAGGTTGGATCATTGCTGATCGTTAGTGGAATTGGCTGGGCAATTGTTCCCCATACTAGAGCGAGGGTCTGAGAGACTGCTGATCCGTAGACACCGCTTCCAGAACGAACAGCTGCTATTGAACAAACTCCCGAGTTGGAACGAGTTACATATGCAGTTGCGCGATTGTTGGCTGAATCAGAAGTGAAACTAATGATCGAACAATTTGCACCTGTCTGATATAGAGCGAACTTATAAGCACCAGTACCCGAACCACCTAGTGCGGTAACAGTTATGGTATCTCCAGCGAGAGCAGATGTTGGAGTCGCGCTAATCGTTAGAGCGGCCTGTGACTGCGCAGCAAATGTTACGGTTATTGAGTTAGAAGTCGCTGCGAAGTAATTGCCATCAGACGCCTGATGGGCAGAGATTACGCACGTAGTTGGGTAAGGAGCTGTGACAGTCACAATTCCTGTTCCAGCATCATATGAAACCGTACAAGCACCAGAACTGAATGTAACCGTTCCAGTTCCTGATCCACCTGTTAGTTGAAGGGTAGTTGCCAAACCAGCAACCGCGGATGAAGTCGTAGTACTCACAGGGTTAAGAGCAAGTGGTGTCTGATTTGATCCGAAGGTAAAGGTCACCGTTGTTGCTGCCTGCGAACCAAAGAGTCCCGAACCAGCTTTAACAACTGTAACGCTACAAGTTCCAATCGAACTTGCTGTAACTGTTGAAGTATCCGTATTTGAACCATTCAACACACAGCTTGGGTTGTAGGACGGTGTGTTATTTGCAAGGTATCGGTAGGCACCTATTCCAGAACCACCAACAGTTGTGAGATTAATGGAGGCTCCTACAGCGACGTTTGTGTTGTCACCAGAGATACTGAGAGGTGCCTGAGTCGCAGCTACGAAGGAGAGCGGCACAGTCGCTGTTTGCGCGCCTGCGTAGGTTGTAGCATCGCCCGCCTTGGACGCCACCACATTACATGTGACCACGCTGAAAGTAGTTGAGAGAACGGCATAGCCCACGGTTGATGTATCGAGTATGCAATTGCCGTTACCGAAAGCATTAAAGGTTACAACACCATTTCCAGAACCACCCGAGGTCGTCAAGAGATAGGTGAGATCAGCGCCCTTTGAAGTTGAATATCCAGATGAAAGTGAGTCGACCACAAGTACGAGTGGGCTTTGGGCAGATCGGCCAAAGTTAACGATCGCCGAATTGCTTCCTAGGGTCTTTGCAGCACTATAGGTTGAGTCGGCTGCTTTAGACGCGGAGACGTAGCAACTGGAAATGTTAGAGGCTGTTAGCGTCACATTTGTAGAAGTTGGCGAGCTAAGTGAACAGTTCGCACCGCTGACCGCATAGGTAACTGCGCCGGTTCCAGCGCCACCAGTGAGAGTTACTACAACATTTGACAACGCTGCAGCCGACGTCTTGTCTGGTGTGAGAAGTAGCGGAGGTTGGGTTATGCCTGTGAAGACAAACGGCGTAGTTGATGTAGCAAAGGCGTACGAACCATCTCCACTCTTCACTACGGTCACTAGACATGTACCGGGTGTTGAGGTTACGAGTGTCGCATAGCTTGCATTACCAGTGACTGATGGATCTGTAGGAGTAATTGCACAACCGGTCGCACCATTTGTTGACTGCACCGAATATGTGAACTTTCCTGTACCTGAACCGCCGGAGGCAAAGACATGCATGGTTGCCGTTGACTGTGTAGCAGTAGACGATTCCACTGCCGGGTCAAAGGAGAGATTGAGGCTAGCTTGTGAGCCGCCAGTAAATGATGCGGTGACTAGAGGAGTGATGCTAGCAACGTAAGAAGCACCTGCTGCCTGGGTGGCCTGCAAATTACAACTTCCAGTTAATGAAGAAACGACTGAGACAGTTCCATTTACTGTGTCGGGGCTACTCAGGATACAGCTGTTGTTTCCATAGCGAGCAATGGTGATCGCGCCCGCGCCCGCGCCTCGGTAGCCACCAGTTGTGGTTACGAGAATCGGAACATTGACACTCGATGTAGATGTTGAGAGGGAGATTGCTAGAGGAACATCAGGAGTTGAGCCGAAGAAATACTTCACTGAAGCTGACAATCTTCCGTTATATCCACCGCTACTGCTCTTATAGGCGGTAACTGTGCAATTTCCGGAATTTGTTGACGAGAGAGTTGCTGTGAATGAATCCACGACAGTGATTACACATGCAGGCGACGGATAGGCGCTGTAACTAACATTTCCACTTCCAGAGCCTCCCGAAATCGAGAGGTGGACCACTGCGGGTGATACCGAGTTGACTGCTGCTGAATCATCAACGATCGCAATTGGTGCCTGATCAATGGGGGTGAATTTGTATGTCGCAACGGTAGAGATCTGCCCATTGTAATAACCGCTTGCAGACTTATATGCAAGGACTGCGCATGTACCAAGGTTTGCCGACGTCAAAATGTTGCCAGTTATGGTGCAACCAGTTCCGAACGAGGTGTATGTGACAGCTCCATTACCACTGCCACCAACTGTAAATAGTTGCACTTGAGTCAAGAATGGAACTGATTGTGTTAATCCTGAGCCACCACCTTGAGTGGATCCCACGGTAAAGGTGTCCTGACTAATCGCAACGAAACTGAAATTAGCGGAAGTTTGTGAAGTCGCGATCGCCCATTGAGCAGAGGCAGCACGAGTCACAATGACGCTACATCTCGTTGGAGTCGTTGCATTGAGGTAGTAGGAACCAGAAGAAACGGTCATGAAGCAGTTGGTTCCATAAGCCGCATAACTCACGGCACCGTTTCCAGTTCCAATGTTTGCCCCTAAGAGGTTCATGGCAATCGGAGTTCCGACTGTTGTGCCAGGAACTTGAACAACAACACCAGGACTGGTTGAGATGTACACAGTTCCGACGGTTGTTGTATCTACCACAAGTGGGGTGATCTGATTGATGGGATAGAACTCGAAGTCGATTGGATTGGATGAGGACTCGGCATAAGTTCCATCGGATGGTCGAGTAATTGTGATGTAGCAATCTGCAATTGCAGATGGCGTGACATAGAACCCAGTAGCAACACTGGTTGCACCGGTGCTCGACAGATCAAATGAAGTATTTGCAGACCCTGAAATTGAACAATTGGCCCCTGAGTATTTGATAACAAATGGACTCGAACTATGTTGGCCTGCTCCTTCTGTGACGAGGATTGAGACCGATGGTGCATTAAATGGTGATGAACCGGTGTCAGTAGGCAATCCGAGCGCAGTTAGGACTGAAGTTGATCCGGGTGTCAACGGATTGGCCACAGAAATCGTTGCTCCGGCATTTAACCAACGTGGATATAGTGTGGTGTTTGCCGTTAGCGTGAAGGTATCACCTGGATTATAGAAAGTTCCGCCACCAGACACTGTTGACCAACCGCTAAGTGCTTTACCTGAAATTCCATAACCATTTGAAGTTGCGGCTAATACCACCACTCCGGCCCCTACTGTGCTGAAATCGCTGCCACCGGTTGAGCCAGTCATGTCGTAAGAGATGGTGTATTGGGCCCACAACGGATAAAGGGTTACGTTCCCAGTCAAACTATAGCTACCACCGGCGGTATATAGCGTTCCGCCTGTACCAGATTTATTTGTATACCAACCAGCAAAGTAATAATTGCTCTTAGCCAACGTACCTGTGTTACCAGCAAGAGTGATCGTACCTGCACCTAGTAATGGGGCTGGGGCTGATCCTGAAGTTGCAGTGCCAGTGTCATAGGTAAGTGTGAACTGGGAGAAGTATGGAAAAAGAGTGAGGTTTGAAGTCAGTGAAACCGTTGCGCCTGGGGCATAGAAGTGACCAGTAATGTCACTCCATCCAGCAAATGCGTATCCGGTATTAGCCAAACTTCCGGTATTAGATGAGGTTGTGACATTTCCATAACCCAGCGTCGGAGACGGAACTGTTCCTGTGACAGCATTACCGTGGAATGTTCCACCAACCGGAAGACTGTAAGTGACTGAATATTCCGAGAATTGTGCATAAAGAGTTGTATTTGCGGTGACCGCATATGATGCTCCGGGAGCATAGAGGGTTCCCCCGGTGCCAGCCGAGTTGGTGTACCAACCAGCAAAGTAATAGTTGCTCTTAGCAAGACTTCCGGTATTTGCTGGGAGAGTGACTGTTCCTGTAACTAATTGAGATGCTGGTACCGAACCTGAAGTAGCGCTATTGGAATTGAATGTAAGTGTGTATTTAGACCAAACGGCATAAAGGGTTGTATTAGCCGTTAAGTTTAAGGTCGCGCCTGCGGCATATGGAGTTCCACCAATGCCAGTAGATGAAGTGGTCCATCCATTGAAATAGTACCCACTTCGAGAGAGCGATCCAGCTCCAACTGTTACATTTCCTCCGCCATTTAGTGCGGGTGGCGCAAATCCACCAGTCGCTCCGTTGGAGATGTAGGAGAGGGTGAACTGTTTCCACTGTGCATAAAGGGTCACATTTGCTGAGATGGTAAAGCTAGCGCCGGAGGCATAGGCAGATCCTGAACCATTGGCGGCGGTATTCCAACCGTTAAATGCGTAGTTGGTTTTCACCAATGGTGAGCTTTGGGTGTTATCGCTCAATGTGACAGATTGATTTCCGCTAACCGTCACAGCCGTGGGAACTGTTCCACTGGCAGTATTACCGTTATACGTAAGAGTGAATGGCGTGCCATATCCAAAGCTGGCGGAAGAGGTAACGATGTAGGAAGTTGTACCTGGTGTTACTGATTGGCCATTTCCAACCGATACCGATGATGTCAAAATTTTGACGCCAGTACCAACGCTTACAACATCGAGCTTGCTGACAGGGAGGTTCGCAGGAACCAACCATGAGCAGAGGCCACCTGAAATTGCATACGTCACGTAATTAGTTCCACTAGTTGTTGGACCAGTTACTGAACAATTTCCAAATGGCGTAACCGAAGTTGAAGCTGAGGAAGGTGAGCTATTGCCGGCCGAGTTAGTTGCGACAACCGTGAATGTATAGTCAGTGTTGTTGTTCAAACCAGTAATGGTGCAACTTGTCAGCGAGATATTGGTAGTTCGACAGGTTGCCCCGCCTGGTGAGGCAGTAACGGTATAGCCAGTCACCGTCGGTGTTCCAGTAAATGTATTTGTCCAGGAGACAGTTGCGGTGGTATTTCCGGGGGTAGCAGTGACGCCACTAGGCGCCGAAGGTGCAGTTGCGCTTCCTGGAACCGCGATCGTCTGAGTAGCAACCGTGCTTCCGCTTGCTGAAACTGCCGTAACGCTGACTTGCAGAGTCTGACCGGCATCGGCAGGGGTGACAATGTATGAAGAGGAAGAAGCGCCAGAAATATTGGTATAGCTGCCACCTGTACCACGAGCCCACTGGTATGTATAGGTGGTTGGACAAGAGTTTGCCGTGTTCCATGTTCCAGTGTTTGAACTGACAGATGTTCCGACAGTTCCGGCACCGGTAATTACAGGCGCACCGGTATTGGTAGGTGCAACGAGAGCTCCGCTCGGAGATGGGGGTGATGCTAAGTAAGTGGAAGCGCTGGCGTTATATTCGGCTTGGACATCGCTCATAGAGAGAGCAGAACTGTAGATATTGAGCTTTCCAAGGTTGGCATTCATGAAATATGACGGATCCATCATTGCGCCAATATTCCAAGCACTTGAAGTCTGGATTCCAAGTGGAATTCCGCCCGAATAGCATTGAATACTGCCGTTACGATAAAGCTGAACTTGTGGAGCTCCACCGCCAGCCGGTGCCAAATTCACAACGTAGGAAAGTTGCTGCCAGTTGTTATATGTAACAACCGGTGATGCCGCCGTGTAATCCGTACCTCCAGTGGAACCGTTTCCTGCCTCAACGATGATCCGCTGGTCAGAACTGATCCAAGAGTTCCATTCGACCTTAAAGCCATTTGTGGCGAGATTCGCACCACCATTTGCAAGAATCGTGTTGATGTTACTCGTTGGATTTGGCTTGACCCAAGCGGTAATCGTGAATTGATTTCCAAAATTTCTCGCTGGAAAGCGTATGAAATTGGAACCAGTAAAGCTTAAGACATAAGGACTCGATACTGCTGTTCCATTGCCTGAACGACTAGGTGCTCCGTATGGTGTTGTTCCAGAGTACGCAGTCCAAGGCGTAGCACTTGCTGCCGGATCTATAGTGATGACTGGTGTGGGAAGTGAAAAAACAGCGTGCGCTGCGCCCGGTAGTGCAACCTGTAGCAAAGGAGCAATGAGTGCGAAGGCAAGGAATTTATTCACGCGATTATTCTTTGCGCGGCGTTTATTCCAGGTCAAGATTGAAATCATTGAGTATCCCCATCAAGTACAGATTGATATTCCAGTAGGGGGCAATTCTCTACAAAATCATCCAACGCGTTGCATCGATAGAAGCAATTGTGGGGTTTACCCCTCCAAAAAATCTATTCAATAATCCTTGCCGCGATTTTCGCTGAACTCTCGGTCAAACGGAAGTGAATCGATGTGGCAGATAGTCTCGCTCGGATTTCGCGCCACTCCCCATTACTTGAAAGATCGAGAAGCTCTTTACTCCATGAACTTGCATCCGTATCCGTAGGGAACAGTGCAAAACCTTCGAGCGCTTGGCGCAATGGCGGAAGCGGAGATGAAATCACTGGCACACCGTGAGCTTTCGAAGTAACTGCTACCCCTGAATTCGTTATGGATAAATAAGGAAGCAGAATGAAGTCGATTCGATTCAGGAGCTCAGTGAGTTCCTGGTCATCCAAATACCCCCGAAGAGCAATCTGATCTGGGAATTCCTGTACCGCTGCCTTCACTTTTTGGATAAAGCTCTCATAAGTTCGTCTATCTCGAGAACTGAAGATACGTGCGCTACCAAGCCGCTGGCGAGGAGAAAGGACAAGATCAAGATGCACAGATTCTGGAGACTTTCGCAAAGTTTCAAGAACTGACTCCAAGCCAATTTCAAATCCTTTCTCCTTTAAGTAGTACCCCAAAAGCAGAAAATGTGGAACCCGATCGTTCGATCCAACAGATTCAGAAATAGATGGAACACTCAATGGGAGCATCGAGACTGGACTTTTTGTGAAACGAGTAAGCGCCTCCTCCCCAGATTGAGAAAATGTGCAGATTTTCGTTGAAAATTTGATTGCTTGGGAGTAAATAAATTCTCCGAATTTTCCTAAAATTGCCAGCTCGCGGCTCGGTTCGTGGCAGAGTAAAATCCGTTTTTTTGCCAAACTCCTCTTAAGCCAGCGATTTAATGTGAATGTTTGCAGCCAATATGAACTTATTGCGTATTGGATGACTACTAACTCAAAATTTTTTGGCTTGATTTTCATACTATGGAATTTTTTTCCAGTTAAAAGATACTCGTTCAACTCAACTTCGGATTTTAAATGCACTTCGTTTCTGAGCGAAAATAGGTACGGATTCGCTATTTGCACGGAGTAGCCAAGTGATAGCCATCCCCTGAGAAGATTTATCGAATGCGCCGAAATTCCATCTCGAATTCGCAATGGTGGCGAGATGAGCAGAATGGATTTAGTCATCGGTCTGCCTCAGAAGATTTTTATAAAGCGCTCGATGGCGCTTAGCGACGACCACCCAGTTTCGCAATTCTGTGAATTTTTTCGCCGCAGCCCGCATCTCTTCTTTAGTGTGGATGTTCGTCTCAATGACGATCCTGAGTGATTCCGAAAGTGCTTCAATACGATTTGTTTCGGTGGGGAAACGAATGGCTGCTTGTTGAGGGACCCATTCCAAAGACTCCATATTTGGAATAATTACTGGAATATTCGCTGCCAGAGCAGCATTGATGGAACCAGAGTTTGTAATCTCCTTAAACGGTGCCGCATAGAAATCAGCTGCCTTCAGATATGCACCATAATCCTCGTTATTAATTTCACCATATTGGATCTGTACATCAACGCCGGCAATCTGCGCTTGCTTCACTAGGGCGCTCAACTCATATTGGTAGGTCCCAGAGGCCCGACCCGCGATTCGTATCGCAAGTGATTTATCTAATCCTTCTGATGCGCGGAGCAGATCGCTAAGGCCCTTGTATGAACTTAATCTGCCAATTGCGACAATTAGAGTTTGGCTATCTGCAACCTGAAGCTTCTTTCTCATCTCTTCCCTGCTAATAGTGCTTAGATGAAAGAGAGGACCTTCTGGTATTACCAGCACATTCTTAGCTCCAAAATTTGATATCAATTCTTCTCGAGCATTATCGGATAGAGCGATAACGGCCGCCGAATTACGTACCAGAAATCTACGAGCCATCAAGTCATCGCTGAATATTTGGTCATGCGGCAGGAGATTGTGCGCAGTCCAGACTATCTGAATACCGACCACCCTAAGAGAATAGAGCCAAAGATAGAACCATAACTGAAGCAGTTTTCTACTCAAACGAGAACCTGTCCACGTCATATTAAATCGATATAGCCAATGGATATGAAGTATCCGCGCCCCTCGAACTCTTAAACTCAGCGATTGAAAAGGGAGAACTAGAACGTTGAAAAAATTGGAAGGGGTGGGTGATGGGAAATCTTGAAAACTCACACTTTCGCTTTTTAAAGATAGTCGAAGTTCCATCAGATATCGAGCTTTATCCGGGGGGTAGATAAGCGTTGGTGACAAGTGAAAGCGTCTTCCTGAAACTGAAACCAACTGATAGAGGATGGCGGTTGCATAGATGTATCGCCTGACGATAAATTCCCAAGGATGAGATAACCCTCTATTTCTCAACATCAGAATGAGATTGAGAAGGAGAAAGAGTGAACCTCCAACGAGGGCGAAGCGAAGTGAAAGCCAAATCGCAATCAGACTTCCTAACGCCTCTATCTCCAAGAGGGGGTAGACCCAAATCTCTGGGCTATTTAAAAACTTTGAAGCTCGCTTTTCTGGAAAATTCCTCAGTAAATCCACAATAGCTCGACCATATTTCCAAGTCCGCTTTCGCTCTCTTTTGCGGTCTCCCCCGTCCAAACCCATGACCGCATCAGCGACCGCAATTTGAAGTACTCCTTCACGCTCTAGCCGCCAAACAAAATCGGCATCTGACCCATAAGAAAGCTCCTCATTGAAGCCGCCAATGAGGTCAAAAGCGGAGCGACTGACCGCAAGATTTGCCGTTGTTGGGTAGTTGATGGTCTCACCGTTTCCTTGATTATTTATCCAAGGATTTAGCGATTCCAAATTCGATGCGAAGATTGGACCTCCGGTAAGAAAAGCTTCACCACTAAGGATTGGATCCGTCACCGCCTTAAGCCACCCTGGTTGAGGACTCCCGCCGGCATCGCAGAATGCAATCACCTCTCCCTTTGAATTTCTGACCCCCACATTTCTTTGCTCAGCGATAGTCGCTTTCCTTAATGCTGGGGCGCTCTTGAAAGTAATCCAGTTCACCCAAGGAAGTTCTTCAGAGATTGTCAATAACGTCGGTGAAGAAGCATCTACAACAATACATTCTGCGTGAAGTTCATCTATCTGGGGTTTGAGCAGCAATAAAGTATCTTTGATAGTGCTTTCATTTTTCACAATCAAAACTACTGTTACGTTTCTATTTTGCATTAGTGATAAATTCTTGAGCGGTCTGATGAGAAAATTACATCGTAATGAGTGTTAATAAAGTCAAAGGGAAATGGGTAAACAATTCGAGAACGAGCAATTTTTCCATTGATATTCGAATTGGCGGCGTAGATAAAGGAGCGAGAAGAGAGCGAATAAGGATCTAGATTTGCCAGATTAGCTGTTCGCTGACTCTGTAGTAGAGCAAGAAAACCTCGGCTATCAGTTTGAATGAAGTCCGGATATGGCAGGCTCTTGCTTATCCATTCTGAGGCATATCGTTCTGAATCCGAGATGATAAAAGGCGAGTATTGGGCTTGAGCATCAGAGATACGTGTCACATCTCCGCCGGTTAGGTAGCCATCCAGCGAGGAGGAAGTTAATAGAATACATATAAAGAAGAAGACGGTAGGTACCGCTAGAAAAAGTTGAATAATTTTGCCCCGCAGAAGCAAGTGCTGAAGCCCTATCGCAGATGGAATTATCAGCACTAAAGCGATTTGAATTGCCGCTCGCTCGGGGTTATAAAATGGTGCCAAAGTAGAGGATATTCGAACAACTAGTCCGAGAATTATGCTTGCAATTCCAAGGCCAATCACATCGAGGATCGGAATGGCTCTGGCATAAAGTAATCGCTCTCGGTCTAACTTCTTCCTTCCGTAAAATCTTCTCGTTAGGAGATATATCCCAAAGATGGCGACCAATTGAAAGAAAGAGCGACCAATAACCAATATGTTGCTAAAAGTTCTAGCGAAATGTCTTCCTAAGACAGGGGTGGGACCGGGAACGTTGAATGGGGTAATTGTGTAATTTTGCCCATCCTTAAATGGCGTCACATGGAATTTCTTATTAAGTTCTAGATCATATGCTTTCAATTCTTCGGGCGTAGCTTTTGAAGAAGTCACAGTTCCCGATAACCATCTATTGATAAAACTTCCACCGGTATTTGGCAAGACGTTCAAACCTTGACTCGATGCCGCGTTCAAAACTGGCTTGACGTCTTGAAGGGAATTTGTGACCAATCCGTTCCAAACTACAGTTACGAGAATCACCGAGAGGCAAAAGGAGGGAGTAAAGACCGTTCCCGCCATTCGACGCCTTCGATTAGTCAATAAGTAAGAGTAGGCAGTTATGACGAGGGTGAAGCCAAAAAAGAAAGAGGCGATGTATGCCGTCGAATAGTGACTAACCGCCATGCCAGTGGCCATAGCTAGACCAACTGCGGTTTGCTTCTTCTTGCTCCAGCGCTTCTCAAAGGGAACCAGGATCAGGGCAGAGAAAAAGGAAAGGCCGATTGTTTGACGAGCCAAAGCTGTTAGTTGTGGAATATATGAGATAGATCCGATGATGAGCGTACCGACGATAATAATCGAGATAAATCGCGAGACATATTTCCGACAGCACGAATAAAAAACGGCCGGCATTGCAGCCAATACCAGCGGGAAGAAGAGTTTAAAGAGGGTAGTTAAGCTCAATTTTGTCATGAGCGAGAGAACTACAGGGAGAACGGTAATAGAAAGCATGGACTCATACGCTGAAGAAGTCTGCGGTGGCAACCAGTAACCTTGATGGAGAATCTTAGTTGCCACTCCATACTCGGCATTAATGTCGTATCCCCAGAATCCACCTGTCCCTCTGAAGGTTGAACCTAGTACAAGTGAGAGGGATACTGCATAAATAATCCAGGCTTCAATATCTGGGTCAGCGTAATCACCTGGATTGATGGCCAAGAAGATGAGAATTAAAATGATACAGATAAGAAAGATTGTCGTTGGGAGACCCTTATGATGAAAATTGAGATCCTCAACAACTATCAATGAAGTTACAGGGAGTGCGATAAGTGCAAAACGTGACTTGTGTAGACCCTTCCACTGACTTAAAAGATCGATTTCGCTCTCGCCAGGGCGGCGTCTCATGAGAATAGAGAGGGAACTTACCAGGAGGCTAATTCCTATCAGATCTACCGAGTAAGTGTTGAAGGGGTGAGGAACGCCAACTTCACGCAAGAGTATAGAGAAGAAAGTAAATAATGACATCAGACCAAAAATTGAAAACATAAGGGCAAAAAAAAGCTTACTGATTGAGTTTTCAAAAGAGAGTTCAAAGAGGCGAATAATTGCCAGTCCTGGCAAAATAAGGATGGCCACTAACAGGAACAATGAGACAACAATATTGACTGGCGCTAAGAGAAATGCGGAAGTTGAAATCAAGATTTGGAATGCAAGCACCCCAAAGGGATTGCTCAGTAGGCTCCCCTTTTTCATGTTAGGCAATCTTCTTAATCTCTTTTGACCGAAGTAATAAGCCGCTGATAAAGCCAACATTATTTGCGATCTCAATTGTAAAAAAGGCGAGCCCTAGCCCCAGAGACTTTGGCGTGAATTTACGCTCCTTTATTCTGGCACTGACTGAAAAAAATGCGTACAAAGTCGTGATCGCAATTATTACAGGGAAACAAGTCCATGCTGAGTGGATAACTCCCACTAGTTTCAACATTAGAAAACTTCCCAGTATGAGAGTTAGTACTATGGCCGGTCCCGGATTCAATGAAAGCTGGAGCTCTCCTTTTGCCATTGCTCGAGAGAGAAGTTGACCATATCGGAATTTCTTGGACACCAGAGTTGAAAAGTGACTCGGATACTCGTGATGCATGATTAAGTCCGGATCATAGAGAAGCGAATTGTTTCCATATCTAGCACGAATTATTTTGCAAATGGCTATATCCTCGCCCGCCCGAAGATGTGAGGGAAATCCACCGATAGCTGAAAATGCATCATGCCTAATGGAAAAATTTGCTCCCGCGAAATACTCAATCCCGCGAATGGAGAGATTGGCACCAAGATAATAATCAGAAAGACGCTGCCATAAATTGCCCATCGCTGGCGCTAATGGCCACGGTTGAATGGAATTAAATACTTCAGAGTATCTTTCGCTAAAGAATTCACTCTTATTCGGAGTTACTAAGCCACCGATTGCGACCGTATCCGCACCCGCGTTCATCCAAAGCTCAGCGGCGCGATTAAACAAGTTTTGGGATGGCCGACAATCGTCGTCAAGAAAAAGAATCACCTCTCCCCTCGAAATTCTCGCACCCTCATTTCGCGAGCTTGCAGGCCCAATGTTTTGTGAATTTATATGGGTAATGATCTGCAATGTCAGATGTTCATTTCTAAATTTCTCAATCACCTGTTGAGATTTGTCGGTTGATGCATCGATCACAATAATTATCTCGAAACGATCCGGCATTTCTCCAATTCCGCTTTTAATGGCATTTAAAAGATCCAGGAGTCTTCTTTCGCCTTGATATGAAGGACAGACAATCGAGAAATGCGGGTGAGACATGAATTAGCCAACAACTTCAACTGTGATTGGAGTTGAATTCCCATCTACATAAACTTCTATTTTTTCACCTGAAATCGCTCCGGCCGTTGAAATTTGCACAAACGAGTCCGCGTTTGCAGCCAACTTAATTTCGCCTCGAGCAATCGTCAGAGGGGCAGAATTCACATGCCATCCAATGATGCGTGATTTCTCAGATCCATTGTGTATTCCAAAGACAAGCAGGTCTCCCGATACCACTCCCTTTTCGACGATAGAGGGGTCCTGGAAATAGAGTGAAGTGTAGGTATCACCATTGACAGGTATACCAATCGACGCCACTATCTGCTTTCCCCAAAAGCCGGCGATGATTGCCGTGAGAAGTAGGCAAATCACAAGAACTGGAAGATGGCGCTTTGCTGTTAGGCGACGTAGAACGTTGGTACTTTGGCGAGGTGAATCTTCGTCGAACGACTTAAACGGGGCCTCAACTAAGGCAGACTCACCATGAATTCGGGCCATAAGCTCTTCCAGAATTTCAGAACTACTCTGTTCGACACGTTCAGAAATGGCGGGGAAGATATTCTTAATATTCTCTTGTGGAATTGTCCTAGGACTCTTTGAGGCGCGTAGCGTCCTATTCGTAGATACCTTCTTGACGGCTGCCTTTTTTGCAACTGCCTTCTTGACGGCTGCCTTTTTTGCAACTGCCTTCTTGGGAGCGGCCTTCTTCTTCGCCCCTACTTTCCGTTGAGTAGCCATAGAAACTCTTCGCTACTTTCCGGTTGATTTATCGGGTTGGAGTTGAATCCGATCCCCAGCACTTAGACCCTTTACGATCTGACTGGTGGAGTTACCAACAACACCAATCATTACCTGCACAGGAGATATCGACCCTTTGCCGCTCTTATCCAAAACTCGCTTTACATAATTCTTATTGCCAATTTTGAAAATAGCCATATTTGGGACTAGTAATACATGGCTTGCCCCTCGGATTGAAACGGTGGAACTTCCCGCTAGTCCTGGATAGATGTCATTATGGGCCAAGGTGATCTCAAAGGTAACTTGAATCGAGGGAGGAATATTTAAGTTCGCTGGCTGAGGCAAAACACTGACCACGCGGGCAGAGCGAACGGGATTTGTAAGAGTTGGGAAGGTAACTGTTGCAAGTTGACCAGGTTTAATTAAAGCCCCATCAATTAGGTTGTAATTGCTCTGCATCTGATACGAAGCTGCCGAGAGGATGAACATGTCATCTATCTTTCCATTTGTGTTGTAACTACCGTTTGGAGCTATTTGACCGATCTGGGCTCCGATAGTAGTGACTTCTCCTGCTGAAGGCGCTCGAACATACGTGGCATCTAGCGCCAATTGAGCATTGGCAACCGCAATTTGAGGAAGGATAAAGTCGGATGGCTTTGGATCGACAACTGATACTCCATATTGACTTGCAAGAGTTGCATAGGCTCGCTGAGCTGCACTAATCGCTTGCTGATCTCGTTGAATCCCAACATTCTTTTGAAGAATGGCTGATTGGTATGTGGAAGTTAAATTCGAGAGCTGCTGCGCGTCATTTTGCTGATTTAAGGTCTGATTTTGCTTTGCAGTTGCGAGTGCAATCTGAGAATTTTGATAAGCCACATTGTCTTGCATCAGAGTAGTGCAATTGGCATTGACTGTATTGTAACTCTGACACATCTCAAGAGTGACACCAGCCGAGCTGTAAAAATTTAGATAACTATTGTAAATCGATTGTGCTTGATTGAAAGTTACTTGAGCTTGATCAACAGCATTTTGATAATTATTATCTTTAATAGCAATTTCGTCTTTGGCAGTTGTTAAGGATGAAAGAGCTCCATCGACTGCGCTTTGTAATGAGAGAAGGTTTTGCGCAGCAGAGTCTTGAAGTGCCTGAATGTTTGCAGCAGCATTTTGTAAATTTGTGATATCCACATTGAGATTTACTTTTGCCTGAGTTAATGCGGCAACCTCATTCTGATTATCCATAGTTGCTAATAGCGTTCCTACTTTGACTCGATCACCGAGTTTTACATACACAGCATTTACACGCTCCTGAACACGCGGTGATACATAGACGACACCTTGAGAAACTACGGTTCCAGAGTGAGTGACACTACTCGTTACATCTCCATACCCTACAGTGACAACTACGGGTGGGGTGATGACAGGTGAAGTTCCACCTCCAGAGAATGCAAAAACTAGCGAGAAAAATAGTGTCGCGCTTAAAACTACTACAAGAAGTGTTTCCGCTCGGTCGAGTTTTCTACCCTTGAAGTTGGCGATAAATACTTCGAAGAAACTCATTTATGCGCCCATCCTTCCGTTGAGAAGAGATGTCCAAGTGGATGCGTATTTTCCAAATAGTGAAAGTTCGTCCTCGACCGTATGAATTGGGGTGAAATTCGCCTCTTTAAGTTTCTCTAAAAGCGCAGTTGCATAATTTCTGGGATCATCACCCTCGATGCAAGTAACTCTCTCTTTGTCAGCAAGGTAATAGTGTGCAGCATTTTCTGGATGATCAGCCATAATGATGCGTGCGCCGGCCACGTGAGCCTCTGCCACTGAAAACCCAAATCCCTCTCTCGTTGAAGGCGAAATGAAGATCGGGCATTTCTTCATCAATCCCCAGACATCGCTATTATTTTCCAAAAAACCATGGAATGTAACCAAGCGACTGATACCTAGTTCCTTCGCAAGCTGCTTCAAGTATTCGAGTTCTGGGCCATCTCCCACTAGAGCTAGAGTTACCATTACCCCTTGCTCTTTAAGTAACGAAACTGCTCTTAAAGCAATATGTAAACGCTTATTCTCAATCAAGCGTCCGGCGAAGAGGAGATCAGATTTGGGCAATTTCGTAACTGCATTTCGAATACCGGCCATATCAACATCGTTGTGAATTAATTCAATCTTGGACTCTGGAACACCGGCTCGAATGAGTTTAAACCTAGTGGGAACTGAGACAGCAATAATTTGATCTGGTAGGCGCATCGCTAATTTCTCTAAATTGGCCGCAAGCCAGCCAAACCGACCCAGATACTCTCTCCAATAGTTGACTTCCCAGACTTCATGCCAAGTGACGGATAGAGGGGCCCGAGTGATAAGTGAGACGATTTTCAGTACGAAGATTGGAAGAATGGGGATCTGGTCCGCTTCGATGATTTCCGGCTTTAATTTGATAACCCGAAAAGCATTTAGCGCGAAGAGAAGCGATGTTCTAATCGAACGCTTTGACCCTTTATACATGGGCCGTAGCGGAGATATAGCTATGTGATTTGCTGGATCATCGCCCTCCCACCATTTCATCGTCGCGTAAATGATCTCAAATTCAGAATCTCCCTGTAACAGACTTGTATTCTGAAGCGATCTAATGCGCTCCTCTTTGCCACCAAAATTCCACGGATGCAAAGAGTCTGTAACTATCACGACTCTACGCTTTTCGCGTTTGCTTCTTGCTCGTGAATTCTTAATGAACGTGCTCCTCTGGAAAATTAGCGCCACCATCAAGCATTAGAGCTACACCCAATCCGCCTGAACTCCGAATAATATAAGTTTTCTACGAGTAATCATTCAACAGATGTGCACGTGAGGGGTATACCCTTATTTGGCTTAGATAGTTCACAAGGAGCGTTGACTATAGTTATTTCATGATTTTCAGAATTCTTACAATGAACCGATTTGTAGTGATCGGATTGTTGATTCTTCTTTCTTCCATTACACCCGCTACGGCTACGGCTACGGCTAGCGCTACCGCTGTCAAGAAGGTCGTAATCCCGCCGCCCGTACTCGTTCAAAGCGGTCTCACAACTCCACTAAGTATTGGCAGTTTGGTCTGGTCGGATGAATTTTTGGGAAGAAGTGGGACTCTGCCGGACGAACGTTTTTGGAGTTCCAATATTGGAAACTACAAAACCGATTCGATTAATATTTATTCACCTTCGATGTCACTTCTCGATGGGAGCAAATCCGGCAATGTAAACATTTCGTCGAATAAGATTAATGATCCCTCTCTCTACCATGGCCTCTGCGGTGGAGGAAATTTTTGCCAATTCATATCCGGTGAGATCACAACTCGCAATCTTCTGACCTTTAAGTACGGATATATCGAAGCAAGAATGAAGATGCCGCAAGGGGTGGGGAACTGGCCAGCGCTATGGTTGCTTCCAGATGGCAATTACCAGCCAAAGGTTTCGACTCCTGGCGAGATCGATGTGACCGAGTGGTATGGAAACTTTCCTAATAAAGCATGGTCTACCCTCCACTTCCCTGCTACTGTGATTAGCGGAGGGTCGGAAACCGTTACCGCAATCACCGCTGCCACTTCATCTGCCAATGCACTCTCCGACGCCTTTCATGTTTACGGTGTTGCTTGGCTCCCTTCCGGAATCTCTTTCTTCCTTGATGGGAAATTGATACGGACCATCGATTCGAATTCGGTCGCCACATGGCCGTTCGATAATTTCTTTTATCTCATTTTGAGTACCGGAGTAGGTCCTCAACCCAATACCATCTTTGGTGGAACTTGGGATGGTTGGCAATCCTCAACTTTCTCGATTGATTGGATTCGAGATTGGAAATTGAATGGCTATGGCGAAGTTGTAAAGAAAATAGTTACGCCTATGACGCCCGATGACATGCTGAAAATGTTACACCCACAAAAATAGCCCCTCAAAAAAACTCGAGGGGCTATTTTCCTTAGAAATTACTTCTTTGAAACTGCCAACGTGATGTTACTTGCTGGCGTAATATTAAGCATTTCAAAGTACCCATAACCATACGTTGGGTCAAGATATCCAGTTGCAGGTACAAGAGCTCCACCGGCCCAGATATAACTTCCATGACTTAACGCCGCGTTATATTTAGTAGATGGGCTAGGCGCCGTGTAAGCAACACCTGGAAGGAGAATCTTGAGCTCTGAACCTCGAGGCACATTGATCGTCAGAGGTGTACCAACGGTACCGGTGTAGAGATTGCTCCAATTATTATCAATGATATAGAAGTAGTGGTTGAAGGTGCCACTTTGTCCGCCTAGTACACCACTTATATTTGAAGTAACTGTGTAAACCGGAGCCATTGAAGTTCCAGTTGTTGAGCCATTTGCAGAGGAGTAGTTAACATGCGATACCGACACATGTACATCAGCCGATGTGCTTGCGTTTAATCCTGTTACGCGAAGTGGAAGAATTGAAACTACAGGATTTCCTAGAGCTACGGAGCCAGCACTACTAGATGGTGTGTAGGTGAAGCCTGGAAGGTAGTTGGTGATATTAACCGTGTACCCGCCAACAATTGCTACCGGTGTATCAAAAGTTGGTGCAACAATTGTTCCGGAAACAGGACCAGCGAAGTTGCTTGAAGAGACAGTTTGGGATCCAGCTGCATTAGCCACCTTCGCAGTTGCCGATACATACTTTCCAAGATCGGAAGTGGACGTTACATAACTCGATCCAGTGGCTCCGGCGATAAGTTGACATCCGGTCCCTGCGGTGAGGCAACGGCTCCAACTGTATGTGTAAGAGTATGAATTAGGGTATCCAGAAGTTGGAGCTACCACCGAGGTGGTGAGTGTCGCGCCCAATGATGTTGATGGGGACTCCCCTAGTGAGAGTAATGCACCACTGGGTGCGAGATAGGCAGGCGCTACAAGAACTGGTGTTGCGCTAACTGAAGTTGCGGTGTGTCCCACTGAATTAGTAGCAGTGGCGGTGACTTGAAGATAGTTACCAAGGTCGCCGGCAACTGGGATATAAGAAGATTGCACTGCACCAGAAATTGGAGTGAACGGTCCGCTGGCTGAGCTACGGATACCCCATTTGTAGGAAATTTTTCCGACTGGTGAGCTGGCATAGGTCACAGTTGCGGCAGTTAGCTTCTGACCGACAGAGGGTATCCCTGAAATGTCTGGAGTACCAGAGATGGCAGCGCCACCTATAACCACTCCGGAATTCTGAATTCTATTTTGCGTGAAACTGTACGTAGTGGATTGGTCAGTTGCGGTGTTGGAGAGAATGGCTCCCCATGTCACATACTTTCCACTAGCGGCAGCAGGAATCACAAAACTGAAGTCATAATTTCCGAGATCTGCTGGTGAACTCCCGCCTAAATGAGTTGAGTTCCCTTGATTTCCTTCACTTGTCGCTGCAGAGCATGAGGAGAAAAGCTGAGTGGTGCAGAGATACCACTGATAATGAAGAGTTGGCCACGGAGTTCCAACTACATTCCAAGGGTGGCCAATGACGGTCTGTCCCGTTTCATAGGTTCCTGGAGAATATAGACCTGTATCTGCGGTGAGAATATTTCCACCAGTAGCTCCGGGATAAGTAAGCGTCGGCATCGAAGTGCTTGTTCCAGTGTCCACCTGCGCACCAAATGTTTGAATGATGAGGGCACGAATCAACATCGGCGAGGTCGCGTTTCGATCATTAGCGGTAAGTGTGTAATGAGATGAGGTGCCAGAAGCGGTAGAACCTGTTACAGAGTTCCAAGTGCTTCCAGAGTCGGATGAAATCTGATACTGGTAGGTGATGGTTGAGGCTGGATATGTAGCTACAATGCTTGTGTAGGTTGCATTGAGGGAGCTTCCCTCCCAGGCATAACCAGTTAAGGCAGCACCATTCACGCTTGGAAGTAGCTGACCAAAACCACTCTCTTGGCCATAGTGATTGACCTCAAAGACTTCTGGAAAGAAATATGGGCCAAACTCATTGCCTGCAACTGTATAGGTGGCACTCGTAGCACCCGGAACAATATTGCATATCGTTTCGCCAGCTCCATTGACATAGGTTGTGATCCCTGCATCAGAAGGGAGTGATCCAAAAGTTTCATCAGAGTTGTCTTTGCAACTCCACCAACGGTAGCTCTCGATTGGAGCTGGTGTTCCTTGAACAACATTTCCCGCAACATGAAGCACATTTCCCGTGACTGTGTAAGTTATGGGTGTTACAGGATCTAGCACAGGTGGCGCAGCTGTAATTGGCCAAACTTCAATGGGCGATGAGTAACTCAGCTTATTCGTAGATCCAGTTTTATATGAGAGCGTTAATTGAATGAATTTATTCTCGTAAATTGACCCTTGGCCTGGTGTGAAACTTGATCCAGTCTGGCCGGTGATAACAGTAGGAGTTGAGAGTACGCCTGAAGTTAATTCGCTAGAGCTCGAATAAGACCATGCAAAACGGGGGGAATTAATTGTGCAAGCAAGTGGCGTGGTCAATTGTCTATTGGAGAAAAATTGCGCACTTACAGTGCTACCGGCATTGATGTGATCCTGTGAATCAAGTCCCACATATACAGAAACAGAAGAGGAGCAGAAACTGACTGCGCTTGCTCCAGGAACGGGAAGAGCAATGGACGCCATAATGGCCACAGCTGTTGCAGTTATAAAAGAGCGAAATGCACGGCGGATTCTCATAGGAAAATTCTAACTCCTACTAGGAGGATTCCTTAATAGTTAATTTTTATTAAGTGCCTTCAATTGCAATTTTTAAGATAATTTGATGGGTTACCCCTCGCTTTTTCTGTTACGCCCTAGATCGTGAAAATCGTTTGAGTGTGACAATTTTCATGCAAACTAGGCCATCCGTTAGCCCAATTTTCTTTCCCTGAGCTTTCGTTCTTCCCACGTAAGTTATTGGAACCTCAAAAGGGTGAACTTTATTCTTCAGAAGTGAGCAAGTAATTTCGGTGTCCAGCCCAAATCCATTTTCTTTTAAATTCGCATTTCGTAATGAAATTGTGGGAATTAATTTCAGGCAAGTATGCAAATCTGTTATCGCTGAACCAAAAAGAATATTCATGTACGTGGTAAGAAATGTTCGACCGATAGTGAACAGTAGCGAAGGTTGTGACGTATTTACTCCGCGAACCCGAGAGCCAAAAACTACATCCGCATACCCAGACTTGATTGCTTGAAACATTTTGGGAATATCACTTGCAAAATATTCAAGATCTGCGTCGAAGATTAAGGTATGCGAATAGTTAGCTAGTGCTATACCTTGACGGACGACATTTCCCTTTCCTTGATTCATTTCATTCTCAATAAAACGAACATTGAAAATGTGAAGCGGGTCTAAAACTATCGAGGCAGTGCGATCGGTCGATCCATCGCTGAGCACGATGATTTCCATGGGAATATCGACCTTCAACGCGATGAGATCACAGAGTACTTTGCAGATCGTGCGTTCTTCATTGAAAGCAGGGACAATCACTGTTAAACCTAGCCCACGGTTAGGCATTATTGATGGAACATTTCAGTCGTTGGTTTGCCTCCATAAAGGCAGAAAGAGAAGAGAATCTGTATAAAGGCGATAAGTTCGACATCAGTCGCTGTGAATTCACTTGACTTCGACAAAACAGTAACGATGAGAGATCGTGGAACCAAGTTATCTATCAGTGGAATTATTAGGATTTGATAAGAGTCTTGAAAATCAATGCCCGATCCCACCTCTTCCACGAATTCGCTGCCATCAGTGCGTGAAAAGCCAATATTTCCGCTCTCCATAGCAAGCGAGATTGCATGATTATTGGCAAGATGAAGTCCGTTGCTCGCGACGAAACCAATGCCATCAACCTCAATATGGTCTTCCATTCCGCGAAGGGTGGTTATGCTCCAATTTTCATCAACAGGTCTCTCCATAAAGTATGTCCCATGGGAATCAAAATTCTTCAGGATGTTCTCCGTCAAGTATTTGGCTAAGACGGGGAATTCCACCCCATCTTTGATCAAACTCAGGAGTTCGTTGGAAAGAGCAAAATTTCGAAAGCGCAAGGAACTCCCGTAAAAGGGAAGGAAGGTGTGTTGAGTCTCAGTAGTCATTTTTCCTCTACAAGGTTCTGCTAAAGCGTTACGTCTAACGAATATAGAGGGATTTGTGAACTAGTAGGAGAAAATGAGAAGTAGCGAGGGGGCTGCCCCAATAGCCAATTAGATAAGTTCGCAGTATGCCGATCAAATTTTCTGTAGCGCGGCTTACCCCTCTGGTTGAAAAGCCAGATTACCCCTCTAATTTTGAGCCAAAATGATCAATTTGAGGGGCTGCCCCTGTAGAAGTTTCCTTTTAAGGCTGTAATGTGTGATTGTTTTGAGATGAAGTTTGACCAGTTAAATGAGAGACCAAAGCTCCTCCTCGTGGAAACAGATAAGGTGCTTCTTACCACCTTGGCCAATGCACTTCATGCTCGTCGTTACGGGATTGTCGGTGCCGCGATTGGCTCCGATGTTGCCCTTGATTACTTCGATCGTATTAGACCAGATGTGGTCATTCTTGAGAGCGATCTCGGTGGGGGATCGTCTGGTGTAGATCTCGCAATTCAATTGCGTTCAAAATTCCCAATGCTGGGCGTCTTCTTTTTAGCATCGATGAGAGATACTGATTTTCTCTCTCTGCCGCCAAAGTTGGTAAAAAACTCCTTCTTCTTAAATAAGCAGCGTGTTACGAGGATGGATACCATTGAATCAGGAATTCGAGAGAGTATTCGTCTTATTCGTTTTCCCGAAGAAAAGTCCCATCAAATCTTCTCATGTGAGGAGGGCGAGGATTCGCTAGCGATCTCTCAGTCTGACTTTGAACTTTTGAAGTTGATTGCTGCTGGTCTCTCCAACAAAGCAATCGCTGCTGCTAAATCGATCACCGTTAAATCTTGTGAGAACGCCATTGCCCGCCTAGCCAAAAAGATTGATGTTCCGTATGCATCCGACACCAATCAGCGAATAATGCTCGCTCGAAAGTTTTTTGAATATAAAGGAAAAATTGACTGATTAAAGCTTAAGGGCCAGCTAATGACTGGGGCTGGGACTGACGTCAAAGTAAACAAACGAGGATGACTGGTGACCAACAGGTCGAGAGTCAGAACTAGCGTTAGAACTCTCGAACTGGTCGTACGTACAGGATGCTGTCCTTAGTCGCGCTGCCTTGATATCCATGGCCCACAGTCCTCTCCCCTTATATTCGGCACAACCTCTTAACTCTTAAGCAGGTATGGGATCACGTAGCAAAAGCTCCCTACGATGACCGGGAGAAGTTCCGCGATGAATTACTCTGGCAGGAATATGCGCGTCATCTTTATGCTCGCATGGGCAGAAAGCTGTTCTCTAACCTTCGCTTCCATCAAACGTGGGATCTCGAAGGTGACGGTTGGCCAGAAGGTATGGCCTGTGTTGATGGAACCGTCGAAGAATTAGAGCGCGACGGGTGGCTCGTTAATCAAACCCGTATGTGGTTGGCATCGCACTGGAACGTGCGCAACAACGCAGGGTGGCTCCATGGACAAGAGCGCATGTATCGCGAATTGCTTGATGGTTCACGCGCCGCAAACCTATTGGGTTGGCAATGGACAACCGGCAGTGGCTCAGGCAAGCCCTATGGATTTGCTCGCTGGCAAGTAGAGAAGCGCGCACCGCAATACTGTCGGAGCTGTCCTCTGAACAAGAACTGTCCGATCCAAGAATTTCCTGCAGAAGTTGAATTAGCTTCTGTCGAAAACGACCCGCTTCTGAACTTTGACCCCAATGTGGAAACCACAATGGGGCCGCGTGATGTGGTGATCAATCGCAAGCCAACGTCGGTGTTACTCACAATTGATTCGCTGGGCGATAGCGATCCTGCTTTGACTGCGCATCCGGAGTTGCCAGTGGTCTTTGTTTTTAATGCACCGGCCTTAGCAAAGTTGCAGCTTTCGGCTAAGCGAATTTACTTCTACTTAGAGACCTTGCAAGATTTGGCGCAGCGGCGCGACATTCGTGTTTTCATCGGAGACCCCGTGCAATACGCGGCTGAGAACGATGTGGCAGTCACGCATGCGCCAGTTCCGAGCTTTGCAAAGTTCCATAACCTTGCCGAGATTCATCCATATCCATGGCTACGAACCCCACATGCGCACTCAGTGCGCTCGTTTTCATCCTGGCGCAACAAGTTGGGTAAGTAGGCTGCCGCTGCTTTGTCACCCATTTGAGGGATAGGACCCCCAAACCCTGACCCCTATTGGCTAGTTAAAATTTACGGATGTTCCCCGCACGAAACTCGGCCTGAGATGTCTATTTTAGACTTTTCAGATGTTCCAACTCGGGGGCGGCATAAGAAAATAATTTGGCTCGTTGTTTTTGCCCTGCTTTCCATCTTTATCGTTCACTACGTCCTGAAATCCACCTTTGCCGGACAGATCACCATTGGATCTGGAAATCCAATTGAATATGGTCAAGGAGTCTCGGCCACCGCAGAGTGCGCCGGCGCCACGTCACTGACAATTACACCCGGGACAACTTTTAACGGAAGCTCTTATTACCTCAATAACATCACGGTAGCCAACATTCCATCCACCTGCTCAGGTGATGATTTCATGATCGACGCTTTTAATTCGACTGATAATGCACCGCTTCGAATTCTCAATTCAACTGGTCGCGGCTCCATGGTTTATGACAACGCAGGAACATTCACTAGCAGCTACGGATCGACCATTACGAGCGGCAGCGGCACCTTTACTTTGAGCTTAGGAACACCGCTCGTCTCATCGTCAGCGGTATACAAAATAGGAATTCAAAGCAGCCCACACTCAACGTGGCCGTGCAACATGGGTGGCACCTGCCACGTAGGAGATGTGGGTCCAGGCGGCGGAGTTGTTTTTTATGCACCGGGTACACCATTTTCCGAACCTGGTTCTTACTGCAACGCGAGTTGTAGTTATTTAGAAGTCGCACCATCTACTTGGTATCCGACAGATGGACCGGTGCACTGGACTTCTGACACAAATGACACTGCAATGACCGGTGACAACTCAACCGATAACGGCGCTGGCAATCAAGCTATCGGACAAGGTTATGCAAACACATACAATTACATGCTCGTTAGCAACTCAGGTAATTCCTACACGGGTGATACTTCGGGCGCGGCTTATTTAGCAAGCCAGTATTCAGCGAGCGACTCAAGCAAAGGCGAATGGTTTATTCCATCATTGCGAGAACTCGACATGCTGTACACAAACCGTAGTGTGTGGACCTGGCAGCCACCAACTGCTTGGGAAGTCTCCACGAGCAAGACTATGAGCTATTACTGGTCTTCATCAGAAACTGGTGCCCAGTTTGCGTTCCCTGTGGACATGAACGGTTCAGGACGAATTTCCGCCGCTAAATCTCTCGCATATGTCTACGCTCGTCCGATTCGCGCGTTCTAATTTCACGAATTTTTATTGGTAACGATCCAACGTCGGAACGGTTGACCCTCGAATTCATACACTGTTGCAGGGCCCCGGCCATAGACAGCACAGAACTCCTTAAAACCTTTGGCTCGTAATGTGCCCAACATGATCACCAGCGGTATTCCGGTACCTGGAGCGCGGTAACCAGTCATTACTTGATTGCGATCCCAAGGATTTTGAACGTCATAGGTTTTCATGAGCGCATCTCTTGGAAATGTGATTGACCCATTGAAAGCGCCTAGCTTTTCCCAAAATGACAATTGCAAGGTAATTGAGTCCTTCGACTCTAAGACTTTAGCCATTGCTCCTCCACTCCCCTCACTGGTTTAAGAAAAGTTAAACAGAGTCTCAACGCAAAAGAAAGTACCCCGCAGATTTCTCCACGGGGCCGTTACCTTATGACGAAAGGTGTTTGGAGCGTAACACTTAATTCACGTAGTAGGTTGACCACGCTTAATTAGCAGGCTTATCCAGGCTACCTAGGTGAGTGTCTTTGAACCTTGTGTCATATTTAAGTCCATAACCAAAGAAACGATCCCAGCCAACGTGGCCTAGCCAAATGACACCAATCGCGATAACTGCGGCATCCTTCGCCGCCCAACCCCAGAGAGCAACAACTGTGGGAGCGAAATAGCTATGTCCAAAGTTATAGAGGAGCGCGCCGAGTTTAGAATCCTTGATGTAACCAACCATGAAGATGTCTGGAACAAAGAGAAGTACTGGGTATAGCCACCAATGCTGGTGGGTGCTTGCAAAGAAAATGATGGTCGCTACAAAGAGCACCAACCCATCGAGACGTAACCAAAGCTTTGGCTTGCCGCTGACAAAGTTATTTTCCATGTGGAAAATTCTAAATCAGCTCTCCTCTAACTTGATCTCATAACGCAAGAAATTCGTTTTGGTGGCGACTTTGTTGTCGAGACATAAAAAGTGCCCTCCGATATTCTCGAAGAGCACTTTGCCTATGACGTAAGGTGTTACAACTGTACCCCTATTTAACTGCGGCGACACTTTTCGGAGCAGTACTTAACTGAGTCCCAGTTCTTTGCCCACTTTTTGCGCCACTCGAATGGGAGTTTGCAACGCTCGCAAATCTTTGGCTCAAAGCCATTCTTCGTTTTAGCTTGCACGTTTCAACTTCCTTTGAAGAATTCGAGTCCAGATCCGAACCACAACCGAATCACGATGAGCAGCTATCCAGCGATAGCCAAAACGTCCAAAGGGACCAGAAAGAGAGATGATCGCAGCAAGAGCCTTGTTCCCACGCATACGAAGCAGCAAGGCAATCGCATCAGCAGCTAAATATTTCTGACCATCCGCCAAAAGAACTACCTGCTTGGAACATTCCTCATAACTAAGGCCAAGTTCTTGGAGCGGCGCAGTTTGAAACGGGAGCGCCTCGATCGGGTTCTTGACTTGCAACCAAGCGAGAGCGGCCTTGCAGAAGTCGCACTCTCCGTCGTAAATAACTAGTGCAGAAGAAATGTCGGGATTAGCCCGCAAAGTGTGTTTCGCAATGACAGCGTTGCTCTTCAGTAAAGCCCTCGAGCGCCTCTTCAATATGCTGACCACAACCAGACCACGTGGCCTTGCCACATGTCCCACAACGAACTGCGCTGCACATATAAGCGTCCCTTACCTTCGAAATTAAGAATCTTTACTTCTTTCGACCTAAATCTAGCGCAACCGCTATCAGATCGCCTTCGCTGATCTTCGTGGCTTTGCGCACCGCATCCTTGACTGGCAATAAATAAGCCCCATCCTTAGGGAATAACGAGGTCGTAAAAATCGTGCCTGCTATATCCGCTGTCACGGGAATGACGCCCCAGCCATAGGAGAGTTCTTTGGCCACGATCTTGATCTCATCGCTGACCTCTTGTGGGATCGCCACGAAATAGAAAGGTGAGGGACCGCGCCATTCAAAGAGCGGGTTGCTGAAAGAGAATTCCACAAGGAAATCTTATGGTGCTATTGCTGAGAAATTATGGACTGGGCAATCTGAGTTGCTTGTTTACGAATTTCTGGAATAGCAGTGCTTTCGAAAGCCTCACCAGTTCGTAGTGGGCCGATCGCGTAAATGTTCGGATACACCTGGCGGTCTGTGTTCATTAACTTTCCACTCACTACATGCACAGCGAGACCCATGCCGAGTGGTCCCCTGTTGGTTACTCCTTCTTCTAAGAGCGAAAGTGTGAGCGGATCAGAGAGCTCGTAATCTCGGCCGATGCAGAGCGCAAAGACCTCCCCTTGAATTCGCTCACCTGAAGCAAGGCTTACCTCAACAGAATCATCTGACTCCGTAACGGAAGTTACGCGCCCTTGAATGACACGTACGCGGCCGCTACTGATCTCGTCATCAATTCTTGCTGCGATATCCGGAGCAATTCGGTGTCTGCGCCTGGACCAAGCGGAACCGTCCGTCCGAAGGAACTCCTCACGCTCGGCCTCGCTAAACCCGCGCCACATATCAACCGTGATTGGACGAAGCCCATCAATCGCTTCGCGCCAATTCTCACCAGCATCAGCTAGATACTTGCGCAGTAATCCAAGAGTTGCGACCTCCTCCAACTTAGGAGTGAGGGGCTTAATAGGCGATTGTTGATGGCGTTCAGGCAAATTTCCTGAACCGGAAATTGCAAATACTTTGTTCTCAGGCGACCTAGAAAGATGAGTCATCGCGACATCGATAAAACTCAGCCCGGTACCGAAACAGATCAAGGTCTTTGACGCGGGCAGTTCATGCCCATCCCACACATCAAGAATTATTCGATCTGACGCGGCTCTTCCTTCGAGAAAATCAGGGATTCGAGCCTTGCCGTGGCCCATCGCTAAAACAATTGTTGAGTAAGTTCGCTTCGACGAGTCGCTAAAAGTTACGTCGACCCCTGAATCAGAAATCTGATGAAATTGTGTTGCGATCGCTTTGACATGCGTGATGCCAAGAGCCAGTCGTTCACGTAGATAACTGGAATATGTTCGTCGCTCCATAAATGAGTAACCCTCGGCGCTCGACCACTCAGAAAAATCATTAGGCAGCTCTTCAATAGCGCTCATACGTGCGGTGGGAACATTCAGCCGATGCCATGGATCGCGAGTCTGATAAGCCAGACCTTCGCCGAGTAATTCGCGGGGTTCGGCAATATCTATAGCCGTTGGATCAATTCCCACGCGGGTCAATGCAATTGCAGTTATAACGCCAGAAGCGCCACCACCAACTATCAGAATGTGTTTTTTAGATTGCATCAAAGCGCGATATTACCGCTTTAAAATCTGCAAGGCTCGACGTCGACTTGTCACGCACTTTGCCTAGGTCATCCCAAATCCGAAGCGAAATTCCTTCTTTAGCACCTGGAATAGCGAGGAAATCTTCACATTCTGCGGGAGTCATCTCGCCGCCCTGCAAGTTAAGTGTGTGAATACTCGCTTCTGACAACTTGGCACGATAGCTAGGGTCAGTCGAAACTAAATAGCGTTTAGCGGCAACATGCAATCGAACCGGCTCACTGATGCTCGCAGGAAAGCGCGCTGCCACCCAGGCCGCTCCTACTTCGTCGTGATGGGCATCGTGACCTTCATTGTGGGCAGTGACCGCATCGTCAACAAGCAAGTGCCCAATATCGTGCAGTAGCGCAGCAACAATGAGTTCATCGCTCGCACCAGCTTCGCGCGCAAGATCTGCGCATTGCAGCATATGTTCAACCAACTTCACATCTTCGCCGAGATATTCCTCGGAGATGCCGGTGGTGAAAAGCTCTTCGATCTCTTCGTACGTACTTAGAGCCACAAGTATTGATTCCTATCTTTAGGCTGACCCGCCATCAATTCTAGATCAAACTCACCGCTGCGACGCTGCCAGTGATTGGCTGCAAGCAAGCGAGAGATGCCAGCCAAATTAACTGGATCAGAGATATCAGAAAGCGCCTCTGACAATTCAATCGGACTCTGGTGATCAAAGACAGCAGTTGCGATAACAAGCGCATCACCATCTTTGAGAATTTCTACTAACCGTCCTTGTTGTGGCCAATCAATATTTGAAGCTGTTTGAATGTGCCAAAATCCTCGCGAGCCATCTCTAGATACCCGCTCGATGGAATGTTCATGATTGTGACCAGCCAGCCAAGCAATCACGTTCTCGTGTTTAAGTAACTCGGCGACTAGCTCATCTTCACAGATGCGGCGCTCACTACCCTCTGGTGCATAATCATTAAAGAGAGTTAGCGCAGGGTGGTGCGAGAGAAGCACCACATATTTATCGCCAGCGCCTGCCAGAGTTTGCTTGAGCCATTCAAACTGAGTCTCATCTAAAGATCCCTGCCAACCGCCGTGAGTGTTGACGGTATCCATAGATATCAATCGAATCCCACCTAGGTCTTTAAACCAATACTTTGTTCCCTGAACAGCATTCTCTTGAGTGAGGCCATGGCCTTCGTGGTCACACGCTAAGTGAGCGATCGCCCAATCAGAAGGTTTGTTAAATGCGCGGTTCTGGTCTGGGGATTGTGGAACAAAAGTTCCTCCGCTGGGAGAGGCGTAGCCAGCAGGGCCAACTTGTGTCCACTTGCTAAAAATTTCTTGCAAATTGCTATCTGGGGCAAGCTCTACCAATCGCTTATCTCCCAAGGCAATAGCGAGCAATTCTGGGTCTGCTGGGACTGTCCCTTGCAACATCGCATCGTGATTTCCGTGGGTAGCGAACCAACGATGCTTTAAACCACTTGCCTTAAATGGTTTGCGCACGGCATCTGTAAGGCCTGGAATAGTCGGCAATCCATAGAGTGATCGTGGGTAATCATCTACGCAACCTGTCGGAGTTCCTTCTGGGTTCCAATACGACGGGTCATACTTGGCAGGGTCTTTTGTCGCAACGCCTTCCCAGACCGAAGTGTCACCACTGTCCGGGTGAATCTCGCCACCATCAAGCAAAGTTAAGTACCAAGAGAGTTCGTTCTTCTGAGCGTTATCAGTGACATCCCCCGTCACAACAACTGCATCAATAGGACGATCCGTGAATACTCCGTGAGAGAGAGTATTGATGGTGCGAACCATTGCCTCAAGCGTTTGGGTGGTCATAATCTCTTGAGCGCGATACGCGCCGACTAACTTCACAAGTTCAGACATCGGATGATGCGGGTCCGCAAAACGATCCATGAGCTCTGCCCGCGCCGGTGACTGGGCATCGCAGATATGTAGATCAGAGATGTGGACCAGACTCAGAAGAGATTCTGCGCTACTGGATGGAACTTGGCCTGCGATAGGTTCTCCGGAAACTACATCTAAATTGCGCCAACCTTTTTCATTCGCGCTTGCTCGTGCAATCCGAGCGATTTGGGTATCAGGCAGAGACATGAGCGACCATCACTGATTCACTCGCAACACTGACCGAGACATGACCCCCCGTATCAAACTTCTTTGCATCCTTAGAGCTCATCTCGGCATAGACAAGCTCAGGCAATCCGACGTCAACGCCAACACGAGTCATTGGCCCCAAGAATGATTTTGTGACAACCGTTGCGCCTTTAGATGCACTGCTCAATGTGATCGCCTCTGGCCGGATCAGTGCGTGCACTTCTTCACCCTTAGCGATATCAGGAGCGTATTCAGAGATATCCAGAACTTGATTAAGAACCATGACTTCATTCTTAGAGTGCGCGACTGCAGGAATCTTGTTGGTGATTCCGACAAAGCCCGCGACGAAAGAAGTCTTTGGCTTGTTATACAAGTGGCTTGGATCATCGATCTGCTCCAAGTTGCCCTTGTTCATCACGCCAACGCGATCAGAGACAGCCATCGCTTCTTCTTGATCGTGAGTCACAAAGAGCGTGGTGATGCCGATGCTCTTTTGAATCCGGCGGATCTCATCGCGCAATTGTGAGCGAACCTGAGCATCCAGCGCAGATAGCGGCTCATCGAGCAAGAGCACACTTGGCTCGATTGCTAGCGCACGGGCAAGTGCTACACGCTGTTGTTGTCCGCCGGAAAGTTGGTTTGGGCGACGATCGCTGTGGTGCGAAAGACCAACAAGATCAAGAAGTTCGAGCGCGCGCTTCGCTCGCTTTGCTGAATCAACACTGCGAACTCTAAGGCCGTACTCGACATTCTCTTTAGCGGTCATATTTGGGAAGAGTGAGTAAGCCTGGAAAACCATGCCGATGTTGCGCTTGTTGGCCGGAACGCGTGACATCTCCTTGCCATCGATCTCGACAATACCGCTGTGATCCTTGTCGATGCCAGCCAAAATTCGTAGCGCGGTGGTTTTGCCGCAACCAGAAGGACCGAGCAGCGTGACAAGCTCACCTGGCTTGATCTTGAGCGAGAAGTCGTTCAGAGCTACGACGCTACCGAATTCGCGACGCACATTGTGAAATTCAACGGTGCTGCCATGTAGATCCATTAGCTGACCTTCTCTTTCTTCTTATTGATCGCCGCTTTGATCACCGGGACATAAGCGAAAATAACTAGCAAGAACCAGATCGAAAATAGTGAACCGACCGAAATAGCCACCGAGCCGTAAAGATTCTCTTGCGATGCATTTGTGGCCCAGGTAGGCAAGGTGTGGAAGTGCAACAAGACAGCAAGCGCGTACTCACCCATCGAGATCGCAAAGGTAATAAAGATGGCACCGAGAGTTGCAGAACTAATAGCCGGAACAATCACCAACGTGAGCGTTTTGAGACCGCTGGCACCAAGACTGGATGATGCTTCGACGAGAGTCGGGAGAGAAATTGCCTGGAGCCCAGTATTTAAGGTGCGATACACATATGGCATGCAGATAATCACATAGAAGAAGCAGAGCTCGTACGACGTTGATTGGAGCGCCTTTGGCATTGCGACTTGTGCGCCGATAGCGAGTGAAACCACCGGAATAACGATCGGCAACAAGCAGAGAATTTCGACCAGACGTGCCCACCTGCGACCGCCAAGCTGCACATAGACCACAGTTGGAATCATCAAAACTAAGAGCAGCGCAACGGAGAGCGCTGCAATGCGTAGGCTCGTGAAGAGAGCTGGACCAAAACCGAGCTGCTTAAAGATCCAGGTGTAGTTCGCCCAGGTGTGCCCTTTGCCACCGTAGCCTCGTAGCGAGTATTCGCCCGCAGCCAAAAACGGAGTAATGAAGAAGAAGCCTGCTGCGATCAGAATAATGCGATCGCCTAAACGTAGTCCGCGCTTCATTTCTTTCGAGCAATCCGCAGCACAACTGCATAGAGAGCAAAGACGATGATGGAAACAAAGATCATTCCCATAGCCAGTGCGTCACCTTGGTTTGCTTCGCCGGCAATCACATTGCCATCGACCAAGTTTCCAATGACCAACGGAACTAGCGGGATGGTGCCATTAGACATGGCTGCGGCAGTGGCATAGGCCGAGAAGCCGCTGGCAAAAAGAAGGAGGCACGATGAGAGAAAGGCGGGGAACAAGACTGGAATGGTCACGTTACGGAAGTACTGAAGGCGCGTGCCACCTAAAGTTTCGTTGGCTTCCTGCCATTCGACCTTGAGGTTTTCTACAGCGGGAGTGAAAATGATGACCATGAGTGGGGCCTGGAAGAAGCAATAGACAAGCAGGATTCCCCAGAAGTTATAGATGTCAAAGGCGCCAGCGTAGATATCCCAGTGAAAAATTTTGAGAAGTGCTTTGGTAACCAGACCTTCTTGGCCAAAGGCGGCAATAAAACTGAAGGCCAGTGGAATTCCACCGGTGCTGGTAAGAACGCCAGCGACCGCAGAGATGACTCGCTTGGTGTTGCCATGTGTTTTAACCAAAGCGACACAGATGGCCGCGCCGATGACCGCAGAGATCGCCATCGAGTATGCAGCGAGCTCAAACGAACCGATAAAGGCCGCGCGGTAGTCGCCAGAGAAAAGCGCTTTGTAGGTCGTGAGCGAGAGATGGCTGTGTGAATCGCGAATAGAGCGATTGAAAACAACAGCGATTGGATAGAAGAAGAAATATCCGATCAGCGCTAGAAAGGGAAGGATTCCTAGAATTGTGAAGTCAGGCCGAACGCTCCTACCCAATTTCTGGGTAGGAGCGTTAGACACTGAAGTGTTAGACACGGATTGTTATCTAAATTTCTTTAGATCTTAGGCCAGAGTGTCTTGAGCAGAGTTGTTGCTGCAGCTTGCTGAGCAACTGAAGGTTGCTGCAAGGTGAGCTTGTCTGCTGCTGGGTTTGACTGGAAGATTGATGAAGGTGATGGAACCAAAACCTTCTTCTTAGCCATTGCAACTTGCTCGATTGGAATCGCACCACCGAGTGTGAAGATGTTCTGTCCACCCATGAGTGAGTTGAACAACTTTGCACCATCGAGTGATCCGTTAGCAACGTTTGTTGCCTCATCACCAGCGAGGTCCTTAGCAAGGTGACCCTTGTTCTCTGACATCATGAACTCAACCCATAGGCGAGCTGCTGCTGGGTGTGGAGCTGTTGCGCTGATACCGAAGATGTAAGGAGTTCCGAGGATTCCTGCATCAGAAGGCTTTACGTAGTAGAAAGTCTTTCCGATTTGTGCGCCAGCTTGTTGTGTTCCAAGAGCGTTGAAGGACCAGTCGAACCAGACCTTTGGGTTACCTGTTGCAATGTGAGTTGAGTCAGCGTTTGCACCTGAGAGGTTACCGATTGTCTTGAGCTGGTGGAAGAAATCTGCACCCTTTTGAACGTTATCGAGTGAACCACCGTTAGCAACAGAAGCTGTGAATACTGTCATGAGGGCTTCTTGAGCACCTGTTGGGTCGCCAGCGATACCGACAACCTTCTTGAATGCTGGGTTAAGAAGATCCTTGACCTTTGTTGGGTGAACCTTGAGCTTTGAGTCATAACCAATAACGATCTGACCAGCGTAGTTACCGAACCAATATCCTGCTGGATCCTTCCATAGTGATGGAATGTCGTTCCAAGTTGCAACCTTGTATGGAGCGAAGAGGCTTCCGCCGGTCTTGCTGCCTGTCATTGCATCTGCAATGTGTGAAGCTCCGATATCAACTACATCTGGAGCAGAAGCTGCAGGAGCTGTCTTGATTGAGTTGATTTCGTAAGCAGATGATCCGTCTGGGTTGTCATCGTTAATGTGAATTCCGAATGCAGCTTGGAACGAGTCGATTGCATCGCCATAGTCTGCCCAGTTACGTAGAACTGTTGTGATGTTAAGTGAACCTTCAGCTTGAGCTGCCTTGATCAAAGCGTTCATTCCGCCGCATGAAGCGAGGTCAGTGCATGTAGCGAATGCTGCATCGTCAGCCATAGCTGGTGAAGATGAAACTGCTGGGAACAGTGCAACAGCGATTGCTGCAACTGCTCCGATGATGAATTGCTTACGCATTAGTCCCCCTTAAAGGATTTGTGAGGGAATCAAAGCGTTCGGTTCTGAATGGACGGCCGACTGCAGGAATCTAAATCGTGTCGGAAAGGTTAACTTTTGGAGTTAGAACTGATTGATCAGTTCGGTCGCAAAGTTAAGAACGATAGTTGCCCCAGAATTTTCAAGTTGCGACTTTGTTCCAGCGCCGCTAGTCACTCCCGCAACAATTGCGACTCCCGCACGAACTCCGGCTTCCATATCGGATTCGGTGTCCCCTGCGATTGCAACTTCTGCTGCAGTGACAGACTTTCCAAATCCTTGGTTATAGAGATCGATCGCTCGCTCAATCATGTCTGGCGCAGGGCGGCCCTCGGCAACTTCTGAAGCAGCAACCGAAACATCAATCAACTTAGCCCATCCTAAATCTTCGATAATGAAGTCGAGAATGGAGCGAGGGAATCCGGTTGTGATTCCAATGCCGATGCCACGAGCTCGAAGTTCTGAGAAAAACTCACTCACTCCAGGAAACTCTGAAAGCAGACCTTCGGCTACGAGATTGCTATAAGCCTCCACAAAGCGGTCATGCGCTGCATTTGCTGCTGCAATATCGCCATCGCACAAATGCGTGAAAACGTCGATCTTGCGCTGACCCATCGTGGCGTTCACATAATCAATCATCTCGGCTAAGCGATCAGCGCTTGGATTGAGCGGCTCGATAGCGATCGTGAATGCTTTAACAACCAGACCATCATCAGTCGCGGTCGTGCCAGCAACATCTAGAACGACTAACTTGATAGTGCTCATAGCGAACTCCACTCGATCATTGTTTCTTCGGCGATGGCTGGTGAAATTGTGTTGCCGCGTCCGCCGCCACCAGTGACGACAACAGCGCCAGGGGCAAGTTCTTTGCGGAAGTAGATATCGCAATTGGTGCTCTGCGAGTAGACGCCATCCCATCTGCGAACAATTGCTGGGCTTGGCTTACCCAAAATATTGCTCATCACCTGGGTGAGATGCTCATACGGAGCTTCCAGGATTTCGTGACTAAACGGCTCGACGTAGTCGTGGGTATCACCGATAGTGAATGAGCCATCGAGGCGTTGCACCATCAAGAGCTGCATTTTAAGCGCAGCGGCGAGCTCGCTTTGAGGCGGAAGCTGGTGGAGCGGTAGATCTTTAAATGCTGGGTAATAACGCATGGAATCAGCATCCGCGATGGAATGCTTGAGCGGAGTACTCGTAGGCGCTGTTGCACCCATCTGTAGATGAACCTTGCGCAGCGCCGCGCCTTCGAAAAATTCGCTTAAGAATCCTTTATGGGCGGCGCCAGGACAGATCACTATTAGGTCGCCGGATACTTTTGCACCAGTGATATCAGTAACGTGATTACCAGTTTCATCATTGTAAAAATCGACGACTTCAAAGTTTGGCAGCCAGGTGTAGTTTGGACTCTTAGCCAGAAACTCGCGCAAACCACCAAGCAACATCGATGGTTCAACTGCAGCATCTTGCGTACAGAGCAAACCGCCTACGAAATTTCCTTGAAGCGATGGCTCACGCTCTTGAATCTGCTCGCGGGAAAGAATTTCGAAGCCGCGCTTGGTGGCATCGCTTAAGTTCCCCGCACCTTGCATCACTTCAAATTCGATATCGCTCTGAGCAATAGTGAGCGAGTGTTGCGCACGAAATCCGATATTGGCCTCGCTGCCGATCTCTTCCCAGAGTTGGCGTGCGCGCAGGGCAACGTCTAGTTCGCGTCCGGCTTCACGACCGCTGACCCAGACCAAACCAAAATTGCGAATCGATGCAGACTGGGGAACCTGGTCACGTTCAATCTGGGTAACGCGAAAACCAGCTTTAATCGCGAGTACCGCGTGCATTGTTCCGATGACTCCCCCGCCAACAACGACGAGAGTTCTAGATTCTTGACTCATGCGTGGATTAAACCACTCTTGATTGACTGATTTTGATCTGCAAGGTTGCTAGCAGGTAAACATGAGAAAGGCATCCGATTCTCCGGTTCATTTCCGGGGTAGGTTTTCCATGTTTTCCATGTTTTCCATGTTTTCCATGGGAAGTAAACGCAATATCATTAAAGGTATGAGCCCAACGGCACCATCATCGAATTCAATGGCCATCTCCGTTAAGAACGTCGTCAAGAGTTATGAAGGAAGAACGGTTGTTAACAAGGTGAACTTGGATGTTCACTCCGGAGAAATCTTTGCACTGCTTGGCCCTAACGGCGCCGGCAAGACTACCTTTGTTGAAATTCTCGAGGGATACCGCAAGCGAGATTCCGGCGAGGTCAGCGTCTTAGGTAGCGACCCACAAGCACTAGGTCGCAATGATCGAGCATGGCGCACCAGAATCGGAATTGTGCTTCAGTCCACCGAGGATGGTCAGGACCTCACCGTTGTCGAGACCGTTCATCATTTCTCGCATTACTACCCGAATCCCAAAGATCCAGATGCAGTCATCGAACTCGTCGGGCTAACAGAACAGAAGAAGATCCGCGCGCGAAATCTCTCTGGTGGCCAACGTCGCAGACTCGATGTGGCGCTCGGCATTATCGGCAATCCAGAGATTCTCTTCTTGGACGAACCTACGACGGGTTTTGATCCGCAAGCGCGTCGCTCCTTTTGGGAATTGATCCGAAATTTGAAAGCCGCTGGCACAACAATTTTGCTCACCACGCACTACCTCGATGAAGCCGAAGCACTCGCTGATCGTGTGGGAGTAATTGTGGCTGGCTCAATCGTTGAGATCGCTACCCCAGCAACACTCGGCGGCAGAAACACTGCGCAAGCAATTATTCAATGGCGTCATAACAATCAAGATCATTCACTCGTTACCGCCAACCCAACGCAAGAGATCACCAGACTTGCGGCCGAGTTCGGTGGCGAAATTCCAGAGCTACGAGTCTCGCGGCCTTCACTTGAAGATATTTACTTAAGCATGATCTCGAAGGAGGATGCACATGAATAAGGTTGGTGTGATCCGACTCGGAGTACTTCGCGGCGGCCTTGAGTTCCGCCAATTCTTGCGCCAGAAAGAAGTCGTCTTCTTTAGCTTGCTCTTTCCGGTCATGCTGCTCTTTATTTTTGGAACAATCTTTTCTAAAAACCTCGCAGCGGGAGTTTCGTTCGCTCAATACTTTATTGCGGGAATGATTGCGTCAGGACTTGTGAATACAGGTTTCCAAAACCTGGCAATCTTGATTCCGATGGAGCGCGATTTCGGCACGCTCAAGCGCTTGCGCGGAACTCCCCTTTCTCCAATCTCATACTTCATCGGCAAAGCCATTGTTGTCGCGCTCTCTACCTTGCTTCAAGTAATTATTTTGATCGCAATGGGTTGGGCTTTCTTCCACCTTCATATGCCTCGCTCGGCCGAACTCTGGCTGCGTTTCTTCGCCATTTTGATCCTTGGTAGCGTCTGTTCGACCGTGCTCGGTATTGCTATCTCGGCCCTGCCAAAGTCAGGCCGGGGTGCATCCGCAGTGATTTCACCGATCGTGATTCTGTTGCAGTTCTTCAGCGGAGTTTTCTTTGTTTTCACTCAACTCCCGCACTGGATGCAGCAAGTTGCTTCAATCTTCCCGCTTCGCTGGTTGACCGAAGGTATGCGCTCGGTCTTTCTGCCAGATGCCTTCAAGACTCAAGAGCTGACCCACTCATGGGAAGTCGGCAAAATGTTTGCCGTCCTTGGCGCGTGGGCAATTGTTGGAACCGTGCTTGCGATCCGCAGCTTTAAGTGGGCAGAAGAGTAAGAGCAGTAACTAATTAGATTCGGCGAGCAGCGACATATTTTTCGCCACCGAAGTAGGAACCAAAGTTTTCAATACGAACGCGCGCTCCGCTATGCGGGGCGTCAAGCATCTTGCCATTTCCAAAGTAAATTCCCACGTGAGCAATTGGTCGACCAAAGAAGACCAAGTCTCCGGGCTTAACCGCGTTGAGTGGAATTGATTTTCCATAACTTGCCTGCGCAGCGGCCGAGTGTGGTAACTCAATGCCGGCAGCTTCAAAGGCACGCATCGTCAGACCTGAACAATCCCAATACACAAGACCCGCAGCACCGAACATATAGCGCGAACCTAATTGCTTGAGCGCATACCGTAGCGCCACACCTTCAGCACCAGTGACGCTGTTGCCTTCTTTGGCGAGTGCGAGCGAGCTAGCTTGGTACTGGCTATCTTCCGACGCCTGGAGCGCTGCTAACCGAGCACGCTCTGCTTTGTTCAAGCTATTAAGAAGATCTTCTGCTTGCTTAAGTTTTGCATTCGCTGCAGCGGCTTCCGCGACGTACTTTGCTTTTGCAGCTGCAACAAGAGCAACTTGTTGGCCGAGAGTCAGAGCCGTTGCTTTGAGCTGCTGATCAGCGGAAGCAAATTTGCGCAGCTGAGTGGCATTACGGCTTTCGACAATGCTGAGTGACTGTGCGCTATTCATATAGAGAGTCGGGTCAGAGGAGAAGAGAAGTTGCATGCCCTGACTCAAGACACCGTTTTTATATTCTTCGGCAGCAATCTGGCCCACGGCCTTTTTGAGAGCGGCGATATTCGCGCTCTGGGCGGAGTCCTTGCTTTGGACCGTATTCAGGGAGCGCTGAAGATTCTGAAGTTCGACCTGTGCCTGTTGGGCGGATTCGGCGATCGCCGAAGCCTGGATTTGAAGGCTCGTTACCTGAGCCTGAACTTGCTCGATCGTTTGCGCCGCTTGGGCAGAAGGGAGTCCAAACGAGATGGCGCTGGCCGCTAGGGCGAGGCCGGCGGTGAATGAGAACCACCGCTTCTTTCGTTGCAGACGCATCCTTCAAGTTTACCGCCCGGTAGTCGCATCACTCAATTGAGTGCACGCCTACGGATTTGCTGAGAATCTTCCAAAAATTTAGGGCTTTTCCTCGGCTGAGCGTGTGATGAGCGGTGCAAGATCGCGAATATCACTCGGGCCAACTCCGCAGCAGCCACCGATGTACTGCGCGCCGCAGGCGATCCATTCCGCGATCTGGTCTTGGGTGAAACTTGTCTCTGAATTTCCGAGCCAGACCTTCGCGGCTGCATCCCAGGTACGACCTGAGTTTGGATAAACCACACTCGGAAGTTGCGGTGCGCTAGCGAGGAGTGATGCCACAAATTCGGGGGCAGTGCAGTTAATTCCCACTGCAAGAAGATGCGGCGCAGATTCGATTGCTTTCACGGCATCGGCAAATAATTCGCCAGAAGAAATATGCGAACCATCTTTGCACGAAAATGAAATCCAAAACGGAATTGAATTATTGAGTTCCTGCAGCAGCTCAACGATCGCAACCGCTTCGGTGATCTCTGGAATTGTCTCAACGGCAAGGAGATCGGGCTTGCTAGCAATTAAGGTAGCAAGACGACGCCGATGAAAATCTTTGAGCTCTTCCTTGGTTAAACCATAGTTACCGCGATACTCCGAACCATCGGCTAAATACGCTCCGTAGGGCCCGACCGATGCGGCCACTTTCACACCGGGGAACCTGGCAAGTTCGGTTGATGCAAGAAGCGCTTGATCGACTTCTGCCTCGCTCCATCCTTGGGCCACGCAGCCTGGGTAGGTCACTTGGTAGGAACTCGTGATGAGAACCTTGGCACCAGCATCGGCAAAGAGTTTGTGAGCCGCTCGAATTTGCTCGCTGTGGTTGCGCAGTAACTCGCCAGACCACAACGAGGTATTAAGAGAATTGCCCAAACTTTCGAGCGCCGTTGAGAGTCCGCCATCAATCAAAGTCACGTTCACCGGCTAAGCCTAATGCCCGCATAGCTTTGCCGATTGCCAGCGCCAGTCATAAACTAAAGGGGATGAAAACTCTGCGCTTCCTCGATAAAACAGTAGGCGTTGTTGCGCCACAGCTCGTGGGGCTCTATGCCGCAAGAATTTTCGTGCGTCCGCGTGAAGGCAAGCCGCGCAACATGAACGGCTGGACCTTGCTCTCCTCGCCAGAGATTCAACGTCAGTACGTTGCCTGGGGTAAGAGCGCAGCCAACTCCAAGAAAAAAGTTTTGATCATTCACGGCTGGGAATCCCACGCCGGACATATGAATGTTTTATCGGATGCGCTTGTTGCAGCTGGACTCAACGTCGTTGCACTCGATGCGCCAGCGCACGGTGATGCTGCCGGTGAAGCCACCAACGCAATTCAATTCGCTGCTGCGCTCCTACGAGTATCAGATGAGCTCGGACCATTCGATGCGCTTGTCGGCCACTCGATGGGTGGAGGAGCTGCATTCATTGCGATCGCCGATGGCATGAAGGTCGGCAAAGTCGTCACGATTGGCGCGCCATTCCTCTTCTCGGATGTGCTTCATCGATTCGCGAAATACATTGGTTTGCCACCAAGAGCTGAAAGGGCTTTTGTCGATCGAGTCGAAACTATGACCGGCCGCAGCTGGGATGAAACTCGGGGCGATGTGGTCGCTCCAAAAGTTTCACAACCATGCTTGGTTGTGCACGATCGCAACGATAAAGAGATTCCATTTAGCGATGCCGAAAACTTGGTGAAAGTCTTGCCACAAGGCGAGATCTATGAAACCGAGGGGCTTGGCCATCGCAGAATTCTGCATGACCGCACCACCGCGGCTTACATTGCGAAGTGGATTACTTCTTAAGTTGTTCTAGGTGACCGGTGCGGTGACCGAGTGTGAGTTCAAGGAGCGCACTCGCTGTCATTTCGCCGCGAACGGTGTGAACACCGGCACGGCTCCAGACATCATCTGAGACATTCGCAAAAATATCAACGAGGTGTGCGCATGATGCTTCGAGTGCTGCGATAGAAATTGCGACATCGCGACCGGCATAGCCAAGTGATGTTGGGAATGCTTCTTCATCAAACGGAATGATTTGCGGGTTATCGGTGCTCAAAACATTGAGGAAGCGAACCAAGAAGTGTGCATCGGAATCCGCCATGTGGTGAATAACAAATGCTGGTGACCACTCACCTTCGGCTGGAGCTACATGCAGCTTGTCAGCTGGGATGCTCTTGGCATAGGTACAAAATTCACGGTTAGCTGCTGCGAATTGCTGAAGAAGTTCTTTGCTCATGTCTCAAGCATACTGGCAGCGCACAATCTTGCTAGAGCGAGATCAGAATAACGCCCAGCACCGCTGCGGCGACTCCAAAATATTGAACTTTATGAAGGCGCTCGTGCAAGAAGCGATAAGCCAAGAGCAAGGTGACGATCGGGAAGAGCGAGCCCAAAACCATAGCGATTGAAATAAGTCCCTTGGTGGTTGCTACACCGAGGAAATAATTTGCGAGAAAATCCAAGGCGCCAATCACAGGCAGAATTGTGAAGGCCTTGCGATCAAACCCACCGATTGATTTAAATCTAAGTGCCAATAGCGCGCAGACCGTAAGGGTGGTGACACGCATTGTCACCATCGTCATGATCGAGCTCGACTGTGAACCCTTGGCCATGAATACCAAGGCAACTCCAAAACCAAGTGCAGCACCAGCACCATAGAGCAACGGTTTAATGGGCAGACCCTTGGCAACTTCTGGACCAGAAGCGCAGAACGCACCAAGGAGTGCAATTGTGATACCAATAATTTGAATTGAGGCTGGTCGTTCACCACGCATGAATGCATAGATAACCGGGATGACTGCGCTCAATGAGCTAATCGGTGAAACCACTCCCATGCGGCCGGTCGCTAGTCCAGAGTAATAACAGATCAGTCCCACAAAACCGGAGAGTCCAGCAATAGCGCCAGAGAGTACGTAACCGCTCCAATGAAGGGTCGGCATGAAAAATGCTCGAGTCAGGATTGCGATAATCAAACCGGTGATAAGGCCAAAGGCTTGGCTGACGCCAGTCACCGCAATCGCTTTGTAGCGCTTACTTAGGTTGCCGCCTAAGAAATCAGCCCCGCCCCAGAAGAGGCTGGATAGCAAAGCTAGCGCTGCAGACATCGCGCCAGCATACGCGAAAAATGATAGGTGCCGTAGATTATGACTATGAGTGCGTATGAGGGCCGAGCAAATAAAGCGTTATTAGTAATCGATGTGCAAAACGGCGTTGTCGATTATTCAAAGAATCGCGATGTGACCGTCGCTCGTATAGCTTCGTTGGTCGAGAAAGCTCGCGCTGCAAAAGTAAACGTGATCTGGGTGCAACACTCCGAAGACGATATGCCGATCGATAGCGAGTATTGGCAGATCGTGCCAGAACTCAAGCCTGCTAAGAGCGAGCCGATTATTCATAAACTCTGGCGCTCAGCCTTTGAAGAGACAAATATGGAAGATGTATTAGAAGAGCTCAAAGTCGGTCATTTGATTATCACCGGCGCGCAATCGAACTACTGCGTCCGTCACACTATTCATGCAGCAATCGAACGTGGGCTTGATGTCACTCTTGTTGAAGATGCGCACACTACGATGGATGAATCATGGGATGGCCAACCAATTCCAGCCGAGATGATTATTGCTGAACTCAATCGCAACTGTGCTGCATACGAGCTGCCAGATAGTGAAGTGAATGTGGTGAAAACAGAAGCTGTTCGCTTCTAAGGCTTTCCCTCTTTGATCTGTTGCATCACTCCGACTACCGAGAAGATTGCAAGAATCGAAATAACACCAGCCAGCGCTAGATAGACATCGCGCGGCACATGCCTCGCCATCGCGACGATATAGACATCTGGAATGGCAAAGTTAAGCGCGGAGTACAACCCGTACTTTCGAACACCGGGGCGATGCTTTTTGAAAATAGCTACAACGAGTCTGGCGGTAGATATTCCGTAGAGCCACGAGGTAATCAAATCAACAACAAAGAAACCGATCGGATTGACCCCGTACTTGCCCAAGGTCTTCCAGACCACAAAGGTCGCGACAAAGGTATAGAGCACAATCGTGCTCGCCCAGATGCGCTCCCAAAAGGTTTGGCGCTTGGAGCGCGGAAGTTGATGGGACATAGGAGAAGTTTAGGGCTAAAGTATTAACACCACGGGAGTTCGGTAGCACCGGACTGAGAGGAAGACAGAGAGTCTTCGACCGTCTTAACCTGATCTGGGTAATGCCAGCGCAGGGAGGAGGAATAACCATGAAGAGCGCACGTATCCGCGCACTAATCGCGGTAATAATCGCAATCGCCGCTATCGCAGGATTTATTTCGATTCACTGCTCTGGTGCTTCTAACAAAAAAGATGTCACTCTGATAACTCACGATTCATTTGTGATGAGCCCGGCCTTGGTCAAAGAGTTCGATAAGAGCACTGGTTATACCCTGCATCTACTCACCGCAGGTGACGCTGGCAGCATGACCAACAAACTCATTCTTACTCGTAACGCTCCGATAGCCGATGCTGTATTTGGCATCGATAACACCTTGAGCGGTGAAGCGAGTGCCAACCACCTGATCGCTGGCTCCCTGACTCCAACCGATTTCGGCGATGTCTGTTTCAACTATGACAAGCTCTGGTTCACCAACCACCACCTCACTCCCCCTGCTTCTGTTGCCGACTTAACTAAGCCCGCCTACAAATCTCTCACCGTCGTTGAGAATCCAGCGACATCATCGACCGGCTTATCTTTCTTAGCGGTGACCGTTGCAAAATTTGGAACTCCAGGTTGGAGCAACTACTGGAAACAACTCAAAACCAATGGTGTGAAAGTTGATGACGGTTGGGAGGCGGCGTACTACACCGACTTCTCTGGTTCAAGCGGCAAGGGTGCTTATCCAATTGTCTTGAGTTATGCCACATCCCCTGCTGATGAAGTGCGAAGTAATGGCCAATCCCAAACCGCAAGTATTCTCGACGGTTGTTTTAAGCAGACCGAATATGCCGGAGTACTACAAGGTGCGAAGAACCCACAAGGCGCACGCGCTGTCATAAACTTCTTGCTTTCGCATACTTTCCAAAATACTTTCCCAAGCACGATGTATATGTATCCGATTACTAACGATGGTGCTGTGCCGCATGATTGGATCACATATGCGCCTAATCCAACTGTGACATATGGCGACAATCTAGATTTCAACCACGACCGAGCACAGTGGCTTGCTACGTGGGCGGCGCTATTTGGCTAACGTAATGGCAGGCTTCTATTCAAAACTCCGCGCGCACTTGTGGAGCCTGCCAGCGCTCTTTTTTATTGGGCTCTTCTGTTACTTCCCGCTAGCGCGTGTTATTTCATTGGGGTTTGGCCACCACTGGCTAGGTCTGTTCTGGAATAAGCAGAGCCTTTCGATCAGCTGGTTCACAATCTGGCAAGCCGCGCTTTCGACCACCATCGTTCTCGCGTTAGCAATCCCAAGCGCTTATGTTTTTTATCGAGTGAAATTTGCCGGCTCACGCTTTCTTTCCGCAGCCATCACCGTCCCATTCGTATTGCCTAGCATTGTCGTGGCAATTGCAATCAAAACTCTCTGGAGCAATGGCGGAATCTTTGCGGTCATTATGGCCAATGTATTTATGAATTACGGATTTGCCACCAGAGTCATTGGCGTTCGGTGGCAAGCGACTGATTCTGGCGTCGAAGAAGCTGCACAACTTGATGGCGCGAACGGCTGGCAACGCTACTTCTGGATTAGCGCGCGTGAACTTGCTCCGGCAATTAAGAACTCCGCGCTCCTTGTCTTTCTCTACTGCACCACGAATTTTGGCTTGATGCTCGTTCTTGGTGGCGGGGGTCTTCACTCACTCGAAACCAGCATCTACTCCGCAACATCGCAGATTCTCGACCTGCCGCGAGCGGCTATTTATGCCTTCCTGCAATGCTTGATCAGCCTTGGTGTTCTGATGGTGCTGCGTTCTGGCTTTGGTCAGCAATTTTCGTTTGGGTATCAGCGCAATCGTCGCGCGCTTTCCTTGAGCGACGCCCCGGTTGCGATCTTTGCACTGCTGACTTCCCTACTCGTTGTGGTTCTACCAATCGCTTCGCTGATTCGCCACTCAATCCTTGCTCCGGCTGGGTGGCAGCTCTGGCGCGCAAACTCCTCATTGAGTTTTGGCCTGGGCCATGCCGCTATGAATTCGACTCGAAATGCGGGTATCAGTCTGCTGATTGCACTCGTTATCGGGCTCTATGTAGTGAACAGCAACAACTCCTTACTGCTGGGACTATTTCGATTCCCTTCAGGGATCAGCAATGTGGCTATCGGTTTAGGTTTTCTCGTAACCTTTAGTAGCGGATTCTTTCCACTTCGAAGCAGTTGGCTTGTTACTCCGATCGCACAATCCATTGTGCTCATTCCACTTGTTATTCAGATAGTTGCACCAGCACACAATTCCCTCGCCCATGAATACTCCGATGTGGCTGCGAGCGATGGCTTAGATGGCTGGAATTTCTGGTGGTGGATTAAACGACCACTACTTCGACAGTCGCTGGTAACGGCGATCGGTTACGTTGTGGTGGTATCCGTTGGAGAATTTAGCGCCGCCAATTTCCTGACTTATGGCGATCAGGCAACTTTGCCAACGGCGCTTTATCAACTGCTGAATAAGCCAGGAGTGATTAATTATCAGATGGCGCTTGCCGCGAGTGTGCTTCTGATCGCGTTCACGGCGACCGTGATGTTTTTAGTAGAGCTTTGAAATAACGAACTTGTTCATGCCCATCATTGCCTGCATCGCATAAGCAGCTTTCTCGGGGTCTGGATTCCCAAGATGCGTACCGAGTTCTGCTGGAACAACCTGCCACGAAAGTCCGAATTTATCCTTGAGCCAACCGCACCGACCTTCAGAGCCACCGTCTGCAGTAAGAGCGTTCCAGTAGTAATCGATCTCGGCCTGATCTTCGCATGAGATATAGAAAGAAACCGATTCATTGAAAGTAAAGTGCGGACCGCCGTTGAGCGCAATGAACTCTTGGCCAAGCAAACTGAATTCTGCGGTCATCGGATTAATCGAGTGCAGCGTGAAATCTTTAAATACCGTTCCGTAAAAATCTACAGCCTCTTGCACATTGTTGTTGAACCAGAGAAATGGTTTGACCTTTGAATTACTTGGCATGAGGCACTGCTCTCTCTTTGATTAATC
>Ga0208381_1000035_pt1 | contig 56201 bp, 54 predicted proteins | sample CryBogCBE13Jul09_FD_184572 | JGI IMG/M metagenome (GOLD analysis project Ga0208381, IMG submission 184572) | Freshwater microbial communities from Crystal Bog, Wisconsin, USA - CBE13Jul09 (SPAdes) (version 2) | ecosystem: Environmental > Aquatic > Freshwater > Lake | place: Crystal Bog...
TAGCAAAGATATTTAATCAAAAAGATTCATTGTCTTATCTAAATATAGAGGATTATCATTATGGTAGAATTTCATTAATGTTATTATTAGACTATATAGAAATGCATAATCCAGAATTATTAAAAAATCTTACAAATATACAAAATTATGTAGATAATAAATATTTGCATCTTGGTAATAATGCATTAAGTCAGTTGCATGTTTTATCTAATGAAGGATATCAAAATAAAATAGGTAATAGATATAAATCATTGTATGATGTAGTTAATTTTACAGGAACGAGTATGGGAAGAAGACGATTAAAAAGAGAACTAGCACATCCATTAGTTAATACAAAAGATATTCAAAATAGATATGATTTAATTCTAAAGTTTAAAAATATAACAGAAGAAATTAAAGAAGAACTACAGTATATCAATGATATAGAAAAGATGCATAAAAAGTTCATGGTTGGAGAATTACATCCATTAGAATTATACAAGTGGATAATAAGTTATGAACGAATTATTAAATTAGAAAATAAATTAAAAAATATCTATCCTTTATCATCAGTAAATATTGAAGATATTTATAAAACATTAATTAAAACTTTTGATATAGATAAGCTTCCCTTATACAACATCACGCAAATTAAAGAGAATATTTTCAGACCAAAAATCAACGAAGAATTAGATAAAATTCAAACAAAAATAGATGGAAATCGGGAAATATTAAAGAAAGTTGCAAATTTCGTGGAAAACTTTGAAGTAAATAATATAGTAAAGAAGGCAGCGGGATGTAGGGTAGAATTTAATGAGCGAGACGGTTATCATTTAATTACCACTAAAAAAAGATGGGCATCAATAGAGAAAGAGATTAGAAAATCAACATTAGACAATATTAAAATGGATGAATTAGTAGGAAAGGAGAATTCGGTAAGCGGGACCAAAATATTTTCAGAACAATTGAAGAAGATATCAGATGAATTAATTAAAAATGAATCAATAATTTGTGATAAGATGCAAGAAGCTTATGTGCAGTTTAGTATTGATTTTTGTAATAAATATAAGATGAAATTAAATAATGTAATTAGTTGGATTTCATATGTAGATTTTATTTATAGTGGTGCACAATGCATGAATAAATATAGATATACTACTCCAAATATTAAAGAAGATTCAACATCCTGGTTTTCATGCAAACAAATTCGTCATCCTATTGTAGAACGTATATCTGAAAATTATATTCCATTTGATATGTCATTAGGTCAAGAATATACAGGTATTACATTATTTGGTTTAAATAGTGCGGGTAAATCTACATTACAGAAGAGTGTTGGATTAAATATTATTCTTGCACAAATGGGATATCCTGTAGCATGTACAGATTTAACGTATTCACCATATCATTCTTTATTTACTAGAATATCAGGTAACGATAATTTGTTCAAAGGTTTATCATCTTTTACAGTTGAGATGTTAGAGATTAGAAATATATTAAAAAGAACAAATGAAAGATCTTTGATTATAGCGGATGAGGTATGTAGAGGAACAGAATATGAATCAGGATTAATTATAGTATTAACGATGATTAAATTATTATCGGATAAGAGAGCAAATTTTATTACAGCATCACATTTGCACGAGTTAGTTAAGACTAAGCAATACAAAGAATTAAAGAATATAAGATCATTTCATATTAAAATTAGTTATGATGAGAAAACGAATGTTATTCGATATGATAGAGAATTATGTGAAGGTTCAGGAGATAATTTTTATGGATTATTAGTAGCCAAATCATTAATAGATGACAGAGAATTTTTACAGATATCAAATGATATTAAAAAAGAAATGGTTGATACTAAAACAGATGTTAGTTTATATAATAGTAAGATTATTAAAGATGAATGTCAAATCTGTCATAGAAAAGTGAAAGAGAATGAAGTTTCATTAGAGACGCATCATATAGTATTTCAAAAGGATACGACAACAGAAGGATTAATAAATGAATACAAACATAAGAACCATGAGAGTAATTTAATGGTTATTTGTCAGAAATGTCATGATGATGTAGATAGAGGTAAAATAAATATAATTAAAAAGGTAGAAACAAGTAAAGGACACGAATTAATAATAGAAAATAAGCCTGTATTAATAGAAAAAGAAGAAGAATCAGATATAAATAAATTAATAAAAGAATTGCATAGTAAGAAATTATCACATAAATTAATACAAGAAAGGTTATCTAAAAACAATATTAGACTAAGTTTAGCTAAAATTAATAAAATAATTAATTTTTAATATGAGAAGCATCAGTTGCAAATTTATCAGCCATCATATTACCATACCACATTTTCCAATCTAATGTAGTTTTATCATCAGGTTCATCTTTATGCGAATTAACATGTTTAAAGATGGGTTTAACTTTTTTATATTTATCACGAATTTCAACCAATAATTCTTTATTATCTACTGGTTTCTTATTGCTTTTAAGCCAACCGTTCTTTTCCCATGTAGGAATCCAGTCAATACAGCTATTATAGAGGTATTTACTATCTGTTACCATATAGATTTTAGTATAAACTCCTTCTTTTAGGTCTTTTTCAAGGATGGTAAGGGCTTCAAGACAGGCCATTAATTCGGCGGTATTATTAGTTATTTTGGGATATTCTAGATATTTACTAACATTACGGGGGTCATTATCCCCAAAAAATACGCCGTAACCAGCGGCTTTATTGGTCTTAGATTGGTTATTAAGGCAAGAGCCATCTATAAAGACCCAAATAGTATTTTCATCAGCCATATATAGTAAAAATTGAAAAAATATTGACTTATCGGTCTTATTATTAGACTATAGCTAGTATATATCAATTTTTAATCTATTATGTCAAAAGCTCCAACTGTTTGGGATCTTAAACCAAAAAAGAAAACTAATAGAAAGATTACCACAACATTATTTGATATTAATAATAATGATAATAATGATAATAATAAAAATAATCGTCAAAAACCTTATAATAGAACACCAAAATATAAACCTATGAAATATACAAATTCAAATTTAAATCATGCAGATGAAATACGTACATTCGGGTTTATTAGTCTATAATTATTACCACTTTAGTGTGGTAGTAAAAAAATTAAGTATCATAGGATCCCATTTTTCTTTGTTAACATCTGGTTTTTCATATGTTAATTTGAAGTTTAAACTACCATCTTTATTAAAATACTTTTTAATAGGTGATTTTTGAATTTTTTCCATGGGAGGTTTTCCTATAATCTCAATAATGTGATATAAATGGACCAAATCAGTTGGTAATTTACCAGTTGCATGCGGATTAAACATTACTTTATCTTCAACTAATTCATAATACATTGTAGCTACTGACCAAAAATCAACAGTGCAATCATATGGTAATTGCATTAGAACATTAGGTGCTCTATAATATCTAGTTTGAATACAAGGGAAACGTTTTTCAGATTTCATTTGGTCAAGTGAATGAACGGTGCCTAAATCAGCAATTTTAAAAGTACATTGTAATAATTCTTCTTCAGTATAATTTAAATTATCTAAATTTTCATATATTTCTTCAATATCTAATATATCAGCTAGTTCATCTATTATTTTCTTTAAAATTTTTCTTTTACCAAGTCTAAATTTATTTTTTTCACGTTTATTTGTCATATCAAATTTTTGTCTGTAAAGTTCAATTTGTTTATCATAAACCTCTTTAAATTTAATTTTTTCTAATTTATCTTTTATCATTTTTAATCGCTTATCATTACCACATACTAAAATATTTTCAGGTTTAATATCAGTATGAATTAAATTATGAGCATGTAGAAAACTTAAACCTTCAGTAATATTTTCATGTAATTTTCTCATTATAGCAGGTGGGTATCCTTTATTAGATTCTCTATACTTTTTTAAGAAATAATAAGCACTATCAATAGCTAATTCTAAAACCATGCATAAGTAAGTTTTTTTATCACGAGTATATTCAAAAGATTCAATTAATTTAATTAGACAATTTGTAGGAAATTTAGAAACAACTTCTAAACAATTTATTTCAATAACACCTGCGTCATAGCAATCTTCATTTTGAATCTTTAATGCAAAAAACTCATTCTTACTAATTTGATATACTAACCAAACAGTAGAATATGCACCTGAACCTAATTTATATAGAACTAAATAATCATTATGTAATACTTCAAATTCAAAATCTTCTTCTACAGTTGATTGAGAATTAGTAGAACCAGAACAGCTAGACTCTTCAAATTCAATTGATTTTTCTTTTTTATTTCTAGGCATATTATTATTATTAATTTTTAATAATAGTATAACCGCAATTTTTCAATCTTTCATATAATCAATTAATTCTTGATTGATAGATTCATCTGTTATTGTATTAGATGGTGTACTATTTACAGGTACACATAATCCATTCATTGTATCATAATATGGTGCATCTTCAGGGCAAATTTGTTTTGCTAAATAAACAGGATATGATCTATCATAGATAAATCCGCCATATGGTAAATGATTAGATGCATCAAAAATATAATTACCAGTTGCACCTACATGAGAATTAATAGTATTATCATTATAAATAATATTACCATAATCACTGGGACCAGTATATTGAGAAACACTCCAATCAAGTTTTTCAGTAGGAACAGTTAATTCTTCATCTTCTCTACCAGCATTATAATTATTATCTTCTTTACCTGTTATATTATAGGTAGTAGTATCTACTTTTTGATTATTTGGAACAAATGTACCTAAAGTTTGTTCTCGAGTGTAATTACCGTAATCTAAATGTTCTTTAAATGAGTCAAAACAATAAAACATAATAGTTATAAATAAAACGATACTTATAAAAATGTAAAAATAATAGTCATCCATATATTATTTACTTATAAATTTTTTTGAACTTAAAATTCTCCAAAAAATCCAACTGTCTTAATTTTTTGATAAATAGATTCTATAATAGGAATTTGTTGAGATGTTGTAAATGTACATGAAAGAATAACTCTTCTTTGATTTCTACATAATTTTTTACCTTTGTGAAATACTTTATCCCCTTCAAATAATAATGAATTTCCATCATTTAATACTACTGTTTCTACTTTTCCATCAGCATTTATATATTGATAATTACTACAGGTTTCTTTAAATGTTACTGGTAATAAAAAGGTAAAATATCTTCCATCATAATGATTAGTATCAAAATGCCAGTCAATAAAATCACCTTCTTGGTCGTATACAATTAAACATAAACTATTTGGTTCGGATAATGGTGTAGTCATTACTTTTTCACCTATAATTTCAGAAATAACAGGACATAATGATTTATACCATTTAATAATATTAGGGAATGCAATTTTTAAATATTTCATACTGATAGCAGTTTGACGTTTTTGAGGTATATTAATTCTTTTACCATATTTATAAGATATATCTAATAATGGTTCAATATATTCATCAGGAATACTAATATTTAATTTTTTAATATAACAAAATTCATCAGGTGATGTATTTTTACATTTTTTAAGATAATTTTGATAGTGTGTAGTTCTATACATAAATGTTCCAGAAATATATGCAATTAAAGAAAAAAACATAAATGTTCCTATTAATAATAATGGTAATAATCGATATGGTACAAATAGTTCATTTTTAAAATTAGGTACAAATATATAGTATAAAAATATGATTGATATTATAAATATAGATTCTGTATTCATAATATAATATTTTATTTTTTTGTTAAATTATACCATTCTTGTTTTCTTTCTTGAAAATCAACAATAGGTTTAATATATACATTTTTATATTTTTCATATGATTTATACCAATTTGCTACATCTCTATCAGGTACATCTTTTAATTCTGGAATATACTTTCTTATAAATTCTAAATGAATATCCCATTTCTTAAAATTTGTTGGATCATATAATCTACCACTCATTGTTCCACCTTTACCAAAACGATATCCTGGTGGATCATATGGTCCTAATGTATTATTCCAATTACCAAAATTATTCGCATAACAACAATCAATTAACATTTTAGAAAATTGGACTTGACCACCCCAAACTGGACTAAACGGATTTTGATGCAACACTTTAATTGCAAAATTAGATACATATAATCTTAATCTATTATGCATGTAACCTGTTTGAATTAATTGACGAACTCCAGCATCTATAATAGGAAATCCAGTATTGCCTGACCAAAGTGCTTTTGCTTCTGAAACATTATTTTTCCACTTAACATGTGGGAAAAATTCATCAGTAAAACTATAACCTACATGATTAAATCGTGCCAAAATAAAATGAAATTGTCTCCAATATAATTGTCGGATAAGAGCAGTTAATTTATGTTTCTTCATATTATTATAAACTTCAACAATACTAACACAACCAAATTTTAAATAGGTAGACAAGAAAGTAGTATTATAAGTTAGATTATCACGTTCAGCTTCATAATCTTTGAACTTACCCATATTTTTTAATATTTTTAAAGCTTCTTTCCTACCACCATGCACAAGATTTGTAAGAGATTTATTATAGAAATGATGAATATCTTTTTTATATGTCATTTCATGAAGTTTACTATCAGTGGTAAAATTAGAAGGTTTTGAAACTTCTTCTCTAATTTTTTGTTCAATACCATTTTTATAGAAAGCACCAAAAACTTTATAAATATTCTTTTTATTTAGATATAATTCCATTTTGTTTAAGCAATTATCATCCATATTTTTAATTAATTGAACATCATACTTTTTAATAACTTCATCCATAAGTTTATCTCTTTTGAGTGAATATTCACTAAAATCAGCATTATAACTTACATGGGTAGGTTTAACAATCTTAATTATTTTTTCTAAGACATGGTCAGGTTGACCATAAAAGTATTGTAATTTATTACCAAGTTCTTTATTTAAGTCATCTAAAGATTCAATCATGATTTTAACAGCAGGATCAGAACGATAGTGTGCATTTTCGGATGTATGGTCAATTTGAAAGGGGTCAAAAATAAAAATTGGTATAATCTTTTTTACTTTTTTGGATAAGTCGTGTAAAGCAACATTATCCGATAATCGCAAGTCTCTTCTAAAAATATGTATTCCACTCATATTTTTAAATATTAAATTAATTTTAAATTCGTTTTTAAATAATTGTTAATTTTGTTTAAATCCGTTTGTGTAGGTATACTACTACCATTCTCATATGATTTGTAAATATTAGCAGGCATATTTATTGCATGTGCTAACTGGTCTTGTTTCATACCTTTTGCTACTCTGGCTTGAATTAAAGTTTGACGAGAAGGTGCATCTAATTTTTTAAATTTTACTACATCAGCAGATTCAAGTTTATGAACTCTATTTAAATTATCTTTTGATTCTTGACTCAAACCATTTGAATTAGCTGTAGTTGTTTTAGGTTTACTACTTCTAATGGTAACAGTTTCCCAATCTTGGTTGTTGTTATATCTTTCATCATCGCTCATAACTACTATTTAGTTTTTTCTTTAAATTATTTCTTGTAATTCATACAATTTGTTCTGAGAGTATCAAAGTCTTTTGACATCATTTCAATACATTTAATATTAGCAGCTTGATTAAGTGGTTTTAAGACTAAGTAACTTAGGAATAAAAATTCTTTTTTACCAGAACCTTTTGCACGAATTAAACCCCAACCGGCACTTTTTTCATTTACAACCTTACGATAATCAAATCTGACATAAACATTTTGACCATTTTCATCCTTTACAATATTAGAATAATAATTCTTACTCCTTTCGTTAGACCAACAAAGTTTTAAACTTGCATCTAAACCAGATAATAAAGTTGGTAATCCAGCAATATTACCTGTTGATATAGCAATAATTTGCATAACATCACTGACTAACTTTTGAATATCTACGCTAATATCGACAGATGTTTTTGCACGTTCTAATTCATCATATCGTTGGTCAGCCCATTGAGGAACTTTATCTGCATTTAATGCTTCACGTTCAGCTATAATACGTGCTTCTTCTAATTTTAATTTATATTCTCTATCTTGTAATTCAAGTAATTTTTCATTTGCAGCTTGTTCTGCTTTATCTGCAGCTTCTTTTGCTTTATCAACTGCTTCAAATTCAATTTGGTAAATTTTTGCTAAATTTCCAGTGTGACTATATGTATTTCTTTTATCAAGATCATTACAAGGTATTTGACGATTTTTATAACCAACTGCATCTGTTAAATAATTATGTCTTCTCAAATAATTATGACCTCCATTAGTACAACCATTACATGTATATTCATCATAATAAATTCCATGAATATATCCATTTGTTGTATGTAATACACTGTTTGTATCTAAACAACCTAAGCATTTAATATGTTTCATACATGCTCTTGCTTTTCTGACAGCATCTGGTGCAAAGCTTTCATATTTTTTAAAATCATTTTCCATCAATTGAAGCATAAATTCTTTAATTTGTTTTTTTACTTCATCCATCTTATATTATTTTAGATTATAAAAAAATATTAATATATAGACTAATTGAAATGCAGATTAATAAAGATATCCAACGAATACTAGCAAATTGCACAAAGTCAGTTTCTAATTTACAAAAAATCCATAGTATTAATTATACACATTTATTACCCAAGTCAGTTAACTTGTTTAAGAGAACAGAAAAGTTTCAGAAGAATGGAGTTTCATATGATTTATATGGATGGAAAGATGATGTTTTAGTTGATATATATCCAACCTATGATAATATTATATTAAAAGAAGATTTACCTAAATCATGGATAACATATATTAATTCAGTGATAGGTGCTACCAAAATAAATAAGTTTTCATTGATAATTTATAGTAAAAAACATAAGAAATACACAAATGTCATACATTTCAGTAACCAAGAACCAATAAATATAAAAGATACATATGAAGTAACGGAAGAATGGGTAAGAGCAACTGCAAATAAAAATTATATATTAGAAGATACAATTCATGATATAGTAGGTAAAAAGCGTAAACGCAGTGAAGAATCAGATGAAATTGGAGAAGACGAAGAGGAAATTATAGAGAGAATGAATATGGGAAATGATTTTGAGAGACATATTATTCATAGGATAATCGAAAATCATTATTTAAATTTTACAAAGATAGCTGAGAGTTATGAAGCAAAAGAATTAGAAAAATATAAAGCTACATTAAAGGAAATGAAACGAGGTATGCCTATTATACATCAAGCAGTATTACATAATCCAATATCAAAAGAATATGGATGTGTTGATTTATTAGTAAGAAGTGATTATATAAATAAATTATGTAAGATGGAATATCCTTATCATTTTACAAGTGGAACAAAAATAGATAAACCACATTATGTGATAGTTGATATTAAATGGCATAAATTACAATTAAATGTGGATAAGACAACGGTAAGAAATGAGGGAATGGTGGAAACATTCAAAGCACAATTATGTGTATACAATAATGCATTAGGATATATGCAAGGATATTTACCGAATAATGCATATATATTAGGAAGAGGATGGAAACAAACGAGAATGGAGAAGGGAGAAACTATTACAGAAGGTAATCAGGATCCATTTGATAAATTAGGAGCAATTGAATTCAAAGAAAGAGATAGTAATATTACAATAAAAACAGAAGAAGCTAGAAAATGGTTAGCTGAAGTAAAAGATAAAGATTTTGATGTAAAAAATCCAGTATATAATCATTCGCATCCGAATATGAGTAATAGTTATGATTATCCAAATAAAAAATTAAAAGTAGATATTGCAGAAGAAAAGAATGAATTAACAATGATTGCACATGTAAGTCCTAAGCATAGAGAAACAGCAAAAGAAAATGGGATTACATGTTATTCAGATCCAAATATATCAGCGGAAAAATTAGGAATCAAAGGTAAAACAGGAGAAGTAGTGGATGCTTTATTAGAAAATCAGAAGATGGTATGTGCAATTAAAGGAAATTATAAAATACCAGATCAATTAGATGTAGAAATATTTATAGATTTTGAATATATGTTTTGTTTTAATGAAGAAGAGAATATACCATATTTATGTGGAATAGGATGGGTGAAAGATGGTAAATGGGAATTTGAATATGTATTATTAGAAAGTTTAACAATGGAATCAAGAAGAAAGATGTGTGAAGATATTATTAATTTGATTAAGAAAGTAAATAGTAAAAGAATTTTTACGTGGTCAGATGTGGATAAAAGATTATTAATGAAATTATGTAAAAAGTTTGAATTAGATAATGAAAAATATTTAGAAAAATTAGAATGGATAGATGCATATAAATTTTGTATGAATAATAAAATTAATTTTAAGGGAGCAAGACGATATGGATTGAAAGAAATAGGACGAGTAATGAAATTAAATGAATTAACAGATTTATCATGGGATAATAATTTAGTAGGGTCATCATCAGGAGTGAGAAAATATTATTATAATAATGAAAAATGGGATTCATCTAAAGTAATAAAATATAATGAAGTTGATTGTAAGATGGTTTCAGAAGTTATTCGTAATTTGAGAAAATATAAAAATTAATATATTTATAATGTATATGAACCCAGAAAAAATCTTATTAACAAATGTGGATATAGCAGCACCAGTAAAATTACTATGGTTAAGATTATTAGAAAAGGAAAAGTATTTAATAGAACAAAATAAATTAAATACATTTGTAATCAATAATACACAAACACAAGATCTTAAATTTGATGTAATAAATTATATAAATTATACATGGGAACAAATAAGATATTATAATGTTTCAAATGAAGTAACAGAATTATTTAAAAGTAAATTAACGGATATATATAATTTAGTATAAACTCGCTTCGCTCCTCTCACTACGTTCGTTTTTACACTAATCGTGTAAAATTCGCTAACGCTCAGTTTGCTACGCAAACATTTAAGGATTAAAAAATTATTAATATAATTTTTTAAATTAAATAGAAAAATCATTATTGTTAACGAAGTTAACTGAGCGTAGCGAATTTTATGCGAGTAGCATAAAAACGAGTGAAACGAGACGCAGCGAAGCGAAGTTTATTTAACAAGTCTATAAATAATAACAACAGCAATTAAAATACCAGCTACCATCATTAATTTATTATTATCTGATAATGTACTATCAGTTAATGAACCAATGAGAGGTACTTGGGAAAGAGCCATAGAAACATCAAGAGGATGGTAGATAGGTGATAATGTGTATAAATAAAATACACCTGCAGTAATAACAACAAATAATACGATGTTATCTAAGAAAGAACTAACACTAAAATGTTCGATAACTCTAACTTTTTTAGAATTACCAAAATGTTCTTTGGATGCAATAAATTTAGCTAAATTTGATGAAGGTTTATTTTTAGGACCAATTTTAGATTTGTTAATATTTGTAAATGATTCACCTAATGGTGCTGGTTGTGATTGAGGAGTAGGTTGAGGAATTGGTTGCATTTGAGGTACAGGTAATCCAGCAGAAGTAGATACATCAGAATTTACATCATTAACGCTGAGAGTATTTTGACTTTCTTGAACGAGAGTAGTAGGAGCATCAATATCTGCACCAACAACATAAGATGAAACAGGCATTGCATTAGATTGATTTACAACAGGGAGAACAGGTGTACCACTTAATTGTGGTTGTTCATTTGTAGTGACAGGATTTGTAGTAGGACCAAGTTGTTGTGCTAAAATAGTATCGACTTCAACAAATCTAGGTTGAGCAGTAAATACGGCCATTGGTGGTTCAGTAAAATCAATATCAGCCATATAGGTATTATTTGAAGAATAAGGAATAGGTTCAGGGCAAGATTCTGCACTTGATGGAGCTGACATCGTTAATATATATATATGAAGAAATTATTATAAATGAAATTATTTAGTGAATTAATTTAAAGAATTTATCTAAAGATTTTTGAAAGTCATTGTTAAACATTAAATATGGAATTATAAATCCAGGAGTAATTTTATGATTGGTTTTTAATATATTATTCTTAATATTATCTAATTGTTTTAAATCTTGAACATATTTTCCAATCATTTCCATTACATAGTCAACATGAATATCCATATGATAGTGATGATGAATATGAAAATTTTCTGCAAATTTATCAGGAATATTAGATAATTCGTTAAATGTGAAAATGAATAAATGATTTTTATTACTTTTAGTTACAAAATCGGAAATTAGGTTATAAACATTTTTATTTTTATTATACATCTCATTGAAATCAATATTGTTAAAAAATACAATTACACGCTCTGGGAATTTCATTTCAATATCATGAAAAAATCGGTATACCATATCTTCGCAATAATTACTAGTAGGAAAGTGAATCAAACCATATTGATATTCAGTGGTAATTGCTTCGATAAGAGTTGACTTACCAATACCTTCTTTACCTGAAAGAATAAAGCGGTGAGAACGGGGAACGTTATTTTTGTCAAAAGTTTCTGAATGCACATGATAATCTTCAATCGTATCAATCATTTTATTTTTTAATGTACTATCCATATAAACATTGTCAAATGTACGTTTAAAAGGTAAGCTTTTATAATAGGTAAGTTTACTATGTTCTTTATCATAGTATGAATAATAATGGATATTAGTATCAATTTCATTATCAAAATATATCATGTAAATTGCTATAAAAATAGCAACAGGTACAAGACCAACAATTAAAGTTATAAAAAATGCTTCAAGAGGAGTTAATCCTACTGCCATGTGTTCAATAAACTTCATCATTTTATCACTTATTTATTTGAATAAAGTAGAATATAATTAAATAAACAAAATATCAATTTTTTATAATACTATAATATGAAGATAGATTCCTCTTGGAAACCAATATTACATTCTAAATTGTATAAAGAAATTATAGAATATTTAAAAGAAGAAAAATACATACCAGATAAAATATCATTATTGAAACCATTTACATATTTTAAACCATCAGAATTAAGAGTAGTTATATTAGGTCAAGCACCATATTCTAGAATTAGTTCAGCAACAGGTTTAGCATTCTCAGTACCAAAAACAGAAAAGATACCTGAAACGTTAAAGAATATGTTCAAAGAAATTAATAATGAATATGATAACAAGTATAAATTTGTAAATGGAGATTTAACAAAATGGTCATCAAGAGAAAAAATATTATTATTAAATACAGCACTGACGACAGTTGAAGGAGATTATAATAAACATTATAAAGTATGGCAAGAATATACGGATATAGTAATACAAGAGATATCAAAAAATACAAAGGGAGTTTGTTTTGTATTATTAGGAAACAATGCAAAAAGCAAAAGAAAATTAATAGATGAATCAAAACATACAGTAATAGAATCAATACATCCATCACCACAAATAGCACATCAAGGATTTTTTGGTAAAAATTTATTTAAAAATATAGAAAAATGTGCAGGAGAAATTAATTGGCAAAATTAATAAATTGGTTTTTCTCTGAACCATATATTTACAGCATATTTTTTATTATTACCAATAATTTCTTCACCTGCATGTAAAGTATCATAATCAACATCACCATCTTTCATATTTTCGAAATAAATAGCATCACCAGCTTTTGGTTTAATTCTTAAATTTAGTTTTGGAAAATAAGTATTACCACCTGCATTATCAGGTAAATCATTTAAATATAATAATACCGTTTTATTTCTATTACCTTTAACTATTTCTGTAGAATCACCACTGAAGAAATCATAATGTGGACTATATTTTTGACCAGAATCATATACAGCAATTTGCATTGGTTCTAAATGTTTAGTAGATAAACCAACGTATTCACATGCACGATTTTCTAAAGCAGTAATAATTTCATCAGTACTCTTACCTATGTGAGCAGATTCAGAAGTTCTAACATCTTTTAAGATAGCATTAGGATTATGACGGGTATCAATGGTAGATGGTTTTTTTAATTCATCAGCAAGAGATATTAAATGGTTTATTTGATTTTCATCAGTTAAAAAATTATGAATGTATATAATTTTTGGATCTTCGCTTAATATATCTTCTTGATATTTTGTAGATTTAATATATTTTGAAACACTTTTTTTCTTATTAGGATTAGTGAAGTATTGAGAATTATTCCATAATTGGATAGCAATAAATATTACTAATGTAGAAATTAATAGTATTAAAATTAATTTTTTCATACTATCTATTAATATTTTTTTTAATTATTTAAACCTAAAACTTCACGCATATATTTAGAATAAGGGTTATCTAATACATCAGGATTATTACCATTTTCTTTTAATAATTTAATACATAATTTAATATATTTCAATTCATATTCATCTCTATTTTCTAATATTTTAATAGGACTAGGCATATCATAACCTTGATATGTTTTTAATGCTTTAATAAAATATTCCTTCATAATAGTTGTTACACGTGGATCAGTATCATTTTGTTTCTTTTCTAATTCAACTTCTTCATTTAATCTCTTCATAATTTTTGGTCTTACAATAAGACGTTCTTCTCTTTTTTTATTAATATTTTCATGTAATTTATTAAGTAATTCTTGTCTGTTTGGTTTATTATTATTTAATTGACTTTGTAAAGTTTTATCAGAATTCATTTATTAATATAATATGATTTTTTTAAATATATTCAAAATAAACGATAAAAATTAATTTATATTTTATTATTAATGGAAAATATAAATAATATTAGAGTAAATTTTAATAATAGTAATGAAGAAACACCTTTTACATCTAATTTTGTTATATATATTGAATCAACAGTGAATAGTATTTTTCCAATATTAGACACTAATGAAAAATCAATAATTAATAAAATGGTAATGTCATTAGTAACGTTAATTTTTTTTAGATTTAATTTTGAATCAGAAAATGCATACTATCTTAAATTAAAAGATAATAATAACCAAGATTTAGTAATGATAATTTTATTATTAATTCCATATATTGAAGATAAAAATAATTATATGATTCATCATAGTTTACAAAAATTAACTGACATAGGAATGAATAAAAATACAAATATTCAATATGATAGAAGTTTTTTTAATGAAAAAAGGGAGAAAGATTATGAATGGAATTTAATGGATATATATAATAATTATATTACAGTATATCATACTATATATAGATGCGCACATCACATGTATTGCAATTGGATAAATATCATACCATTAACATTAGATGATTATAGGTCATCATATATTTATCAAGAAACTGTAAAAAAGCAAAATATAATAGATAACATAAGAATTAATTCAGCAAATATAAATACATTCAAACCGTCATTAACATATGGAGGATTAGATATTAGAGATTATTATCATGTATTTATCAACGATTTATATTTAGAGATTTTACCTTATAAGTGGTTATTATATGAAAAATATGATACAGATAGAAATAAAGATGTAATGTACATTGAAGAAATTTTTAATTTTTTTGGATATATATTTACAGCAGATGAATATGAAAATAATAAGTTAATGTTTATAAATAAATGGTCAAGTTTTGTAGAATTATCAAAAACGAATAATTTTTACAAAGACATATTGTATCAATTATTAAATCATTTTGATTTTAAGGCGATTACTTATTTAACTGTAGAAGATAGAAAAAATTTTAAACAAGTAAATTCAGTAAAAGAAGAAAATAAAATATATGAAAGAGATGATAATTATATACCAATCGACAAAGAAGAAAAATACAATAAATTAATTGAAAATTATAATAAAATGGATAATATTCAAAATATATATGAATATCTAAAAGATACAATTTATCAGTTATCATTTACATGGTATGGAAAATTAATGTTTCCTGATCAAAAATTTAAAAGTATTGTATTATTAAAAGATGTTGAATTTAATAAAGAAAAGATATTTAATAAAACAATTATAGCTAATTCAACGTTAAGTTATAAAAATATATATAATTTTGCAAAAAGCATATTAATAAATGATAGAGAAATATATAGAATTAGAGAATGGGATGGATTATTATATGAGCATAGAAATTTAATATATCAAAGATTAAATGCAGATGTTAATAATTGGTTTAATATAACAAATAACTTGAGGATAAAATATGGTAGTTTATATAATAATAGAATCAATGATATAATATATAATATAATTAAACCAAGAATTACAGAAATAATATTTCACAGTTTAATAACAAGAGGTATATTATCAGAATTTAAAGTAAAACATAGTCCAGATGCTATTGAAAAAAGTTTAGATAGTTATTATTTTGTAACACAAAGAAAATATATAGATTTAGAATATATTCAAGAAGATAAAAATGATATTTATTCTGAAAGATTTGTAGATAAAATTATAGGAAAAAGTTTGAATAATAAAAAAACTGGTTGGTATAAACAATTTGCATTAAATTGGGTACAACAAATACATTTCTTTAAACATTTTTTCAATCAAAGAGTTATTTATGTTACAGGTGGAACAGGTGTTGGTAAATCAACACAAATGCCAAAGTTATTATGGTATGGATTATTTTTAATTGGTGTATATGATGGTAAAGTAATAAATACACAACCTCGTATAAATGCAACGACAAAGAATGCAGCAAGAATATCAAATGAATTAGGAGTATCAATTGAAAAATATGATAAAACAGAAGATGATATAATTTCAACGGATAACTATTATGTTCAATATCAAACAGAAAGGAAAAAACATGTAACGGGATTAATATCAACGCAAAATATACCAGCACCACCTAGTTATTTAAAAATAGTAACTGATGGTACATTATTAGTGGAATTACAAAATAATACATATTTAAAAGAGAAATCAAATAAAAGTTATTTACAATATAATAAATATGATGTTATTGCAATAGATGAAGCACATGAACATAATGCAAATATGGATTTAATCTTAACAATAATGAGAGATGTATTAGAAGTTAATAATTCATTAAGATTAGTAATTATAACAGCAACTATTGATGATGATGAACCAATATATAGAAGATATTATAAAAATGTAAACGATAATATATTATATCCGATAAGTAATGCATTATATGATGATTTAGAATATAGAATTAAAGTAGCATATATTTTGGGTGAAATTAAGACTATTATGAAAATTAATAATTATCCAAGTTTTAATTATGATAGAATATCTAATGATAGAAGATTGCATATTTCACCACCATTAGGAGATACAACATATACAATTACTGAAGAATATCAAAAAGAAGATATTAAAACATATGATGAAAGTGAAAAATTAGGTATACAGAAAACAATAGAAATAGCAAAGACGGCAACAGGAGATATATTATTTTTCTCAACAAGTACGAGTAAAATTAGAAATATAGTAACATTATTAAATAATTCAAATATACCAGCAAATTGGTGTGCATTACCATATTATTCAAATTTACCACAAAAATGGACAGATTTAATAAGTAGTATTGGAGATACAAAAATTAATTTTGATGTGGATAGACGAGATATTTTTGTAGCGATAGATAATTTGAATTATAGAAAAGTAAGTAATAACTTGTATACAAGATATATTATAGTAGCTACAAATGTAGCAGAAGCATCGATTACAATTAATTCATTAAAATACGTAATAGAAACAGGATGGCAAGTATCAGTATCATATGATCCATTTAAAATGATTACAACGAATAAAATAGTAGAAATAACAGAGGCATCAAGAAAACAAAGAAGAGGTCGTGTAGGTCGTACCCAACCTGGTACTGTTTATTATATGTATAAAGAAGGAGCAAGAAAAAATGTTAAAAAGATATATCCAATAACACAAAAGATAAATGAGTTAATATATACATTATCAAGATTATTATATGATAAATATATTACAGATGATGCAGAAAAAGAAATAATAGATGAAAAATTATCATATGACATATTAGATTTATCGGTAAAAGAACAATTTTATAATGATTATATTGATAAAACAATAGATGAAGTATATGAAGGAAATCCATTATTAAGAAATATAATTACACCATTTGATGATATAGTATTTGAAAGATATCAATCAGGATACGATTTAAGTACAATATATGATTTTGGTGGAAAATTTTATTTAATTCATCCATTAGAAGAATATGTTAAAAGAGATGAATACAGTGGTGAAATTATTGATTTTACTAAAAAAAATAAGGATAAATATATTGAACAATTTAATGAATTATTTAAATTAAGATTAATTGTAATAAATAATAAAAGTAATTTTATAAAAACAAATTTATTTACAGAATTAGAAGATTTATTTAATCAAGTAAAATCTGAATTAGGTAATTCAATAACATATAACCAATTATGGACATATGTATTAGGTCAAAGATATAATTTATTAGAAGAAGTATGTTGGATTAATTCGGCAATTGAAACAGGAACAATTGAATCATTATCACAAAAAATAACAACAAAAAATAATATTGAAATTCCAGATAATGAAATGTTAATAAAAAAATTCGGAGATACTAGTAGTGATTTCAATGTATATGTGAATATATTTAAGAAAATTAAGTTAGTATTACCAAGATTAATTGAATTTTCACCTGGAGAATTACTTATACAAATAAATAAAAGTAAAAAAGAAACGATGTTAGAGATTGAAGATTATAATTTGGTTAAGAATATTGAAATAAAAGATAGAACAAAATTATCAAAGTTGATTATATATAAAAATAAAAAAGAGATTGATTATAATAGAATAGAAGCATTATGTGATTATTATGGATTAGATGATAAAAATGTAATATCATATGTTAAATCATATTTATTAAGAGTAAGTATTAGTAAAATAATAAGTAACTGGGTTGATAAACATATTAATATGATACCATATTTCAAAGAAGTCAATGATATTCCATTTATATATATATCAGCATATTCAAATTTAATTAATATAGAAGATATGACAGATATTAAAAAAGTAGTAAAAGATCCATTATCAATTGTTACAGGTGAATATATACATTCAATTTCAAAAAATGAAAAAAATAATATAGTTAAAATGATACATATGTCAACATTTAATCCATCAATCCATACAAAAGCTATTGTTCCAGCATTTATATTTCCATTAGAATATGATACATTAATATGGAAAGATATGTATTTATTTTATAGAAATATTACACCAAGGATATTAGAGGAATATTTATTTCCAGATAATAATAGAAATGATAGAGAATTTAATAAACAATTATTAGAGTTATATAGTCTATTTAGGACAAGATTATAAACTTCGCTTTGCTGCGTCTCACTATGTTCGTTTGCTTCGCAAATTCGCTATCGCTCAGTTCGTTTCACTCACACAAAAGGGTATCGGATAAGTGAGCATAGCGAACTGAGCTTTAGCGAATTTGCGAAGCAAACGAACGAAGTGAGACGCAGCGAAGCGAAGTTTAGTGAATTATTATAAAAATTGATAAAATATTATTATAGTCAAGTATAATAGAATTTTAAATAAGATGGAAGGTATATTAAATATTCATTTTATTAATGAAGAAGGATTGGTAGCAGGAACGCAATACGGTTTGATGATGAGCTTTCATTATCAAACGGTAGTTTTTACACCATTTGTTCATGATAGTAAACATTTTACACATTGCAGTCATGCATATTTTACATTAAATGATAAAGTTATTGAATTAGTAGAATCAAGATATGCATATCCATATTTTTTGCGTGTGTGGACTACAACACCAACTGGTATTAATTCTGCAAGTGAGATGACAATTAATTTTCCAAATAAGAATCATAGTATTAATGGTAAAAGGATTGAAAATATTAAAAATATAGAATTTAATGGATGGCATATTATATTGCCACCAATTTATGTTCAAGCAATTAATAAATATGTAGAATTAGGTACTATAGTATATAATAAAAGTAAAATAACAGGAATAGTAATTAAACATCACAATGATGAATCAATTATATTGGGAATGTATTTTTTGAAACATATTATTAATGGATTAGATATGAATTATGCAGGAATTTATTATGGTATGAGTAAAGTTGATGATAAAATAGTTGTAACAGAAGATTGGGATTTATATGAAAATGGATTAAAAATCAATGATATAATTCTTAAAATAGAAGATGTAAAAGTAAACGATACAATGTATATGAATAAAATAGATAATTATATATATATTGATACATGGATTACATGGTTGTATATGGATCATTCTGAATTAAATTTAACGGTTAAAAGAAATAGTAGTATTATGAATATTAAGATTCCAAGAATTCCAATATCATATATTATGCAATATAAATATTATTCAAAAAATTTAGATGATATTACATTTGAGAAATTAATATTAAATTCAACAAATAGTAGATATAGCGTAATTGGTAATCAACTTAAAAATAATCCAAAACAATTATTTTTATAAAATTTTCTTTATTGGTTATAATGGAAGATAAAAAAGAATCATGTTTAGTATGTTTTGATATGTTTGATGAAGAAAAACCAAAATGTATTAATTTAGTTGAATGTGAATGTAAATTTAATATACATGGAGAATGTTGGATGAATTGGATGAATTTTAAACATAATATTTTAGAATGTCCAATTTGTCATAAATATATAGAAGACACACAAAATAACACAGTAAATTTAGATGATAATCAAGATGAAGAAAATAATCAATTAGTAGAAGTACATGATTTTAATTTTGATATTGAACATCATAGAACATTTAAATATCGGATTATTATAACCTTATGTAAATTTTTATTTATAGTATATGCAATATTTTTATGTTTGTGGATATTTTTGTAAAAAAAAATATAATAAAATAGTAATGTCTAAAAGAAACGCTTTATCCCCGTTAGTATGGGGACCAAAAACATGGTTCTTTTTAGAATCAACAGCATTAGGATATCCTGAAAATCCATCAGAAGAAGAAAAAGAAGCAGCAAAAAAATTATTAACATCATTAGAATATTTATTACCATGTGGAACATGCAGATATCACTTTGGAGAATTTTTAAAAAAATATCAAGAAAATATTTCATTGGATGATATTGTAGGAGATAGATATTCATTTATTACATTTTTAATTGAAGCACATAATGATGTTAGAATTAGAAATGGTTCAGCACCAAGAACAGTAGGTGATGTATTTACATATTATCAAGCAAAATATCTAGGTAATGATTTAGAAAAATTTGAAAAAATGAATAATATAGATTTTTTTACAGATGACATATTGAAAACTTTGATATATCATTTTAATCCAATAACCTTATTAATTGGTATAGTAATAGGGTTATTTATTTTTAAATTATATAATGATTATCATAAAAAATTTAATTTTTAATAAGTTTTTCTAATTTTTCTAAATCTAATAAAGAGATATTATTAAACCAATCTTCAATTGTTAGATTAGCTTTTTTGAGTAAAATATCACGTTCATTAGCCATTTGATTAGCATAATTTCGAACAACTTGTTTAAATGACATATTATTTCCTCTAATTTTTTGTAATAATTTTGGTATTAATTTAGGCATACTAATACCACTTTTAATTCTCTGATAAGCATACCAAGAACACCATGCTCCACAATAACCTCTAGGATCAGATATTCTAGCATTAGATTCCATAATTTCATATCTTTGAAAACTAATTCTGGGAGATGTATCAGGTGTAAAATATTCTAATTGTATTAAATTATTAAAATATTGGTAAATATAAGTATCTAACTCATCAGGAAAATAATAAAAACTATTTGGTGGTTTGGAGCCATCAGGTTCAAATCGTTCTAAACTATTAGATGTTTTATCATAAATTAAAATATTTGAATGTGAACCATGTGCTAATTCGATACCAATAGGAATAACAAAATATCTACATTTAGAATCTAAAAATGATTTAAATAATGTATCTAAACCAATAGGAAAAAATATTGTTTGATATGCCCATATTATTTCGAAATTTAGAAAGTCATTTCTGATGATTCTATTAGAAGTATAAAAGGAACTTAAATTTGAATTATTGATTATGTCTAAATCTAAACTTGTTTTAATATTGTCTTTTAATAATAATAATCCACCTATTATATCTAAAGTAATACCTAAATATGATGCATTTTTTGTCATTTTCTTAGTGATATCAATACAATAATTAATTTTCTTTTGAGGGAAAGATATACCATTATTAATATTTGTTTGAATATGTTCTTGACATTCTTTTAATTTTATTTTTTCTAAACTACAACCATTTTCCCAATCAGTAGAATATTCTTTATCTTTATTTGATGTTAATTGATGATAATATGCTTTTGTTACAATATTCATAAATTCATCAAAATTTTTAGAATCTTTAACAATCTTATAAGGTGACATAGATTCTTTGTTAAGTAAGAAAATAGATAATTTTTGTTTTTCAAGAATATTTTTATATTTAATCCAATCACCATTTTGCACTAAATAATGTAAAATAGTGTCACCATTATTATTTTGTATAAGAAAAGAAGAATTTTCTAATATTTCTGGGAAATAGGTAGTTAAATTTTTTTGTAATAATAAATGTGCAATGGTGTTTCCATCTATATTTGTTTTCTTTAAAATGTCCTTTGTAGGTATAGGGAATTTTGAAATATCAATATTATATTTAATTGCTAAATGATAATGCGTATTTCCATCACCATCTTGAAGATACCAATTAAGTGAATCTGATATTAATTTATTAAATAATTCTTTTTTTTCTAATTCAATAGCGTACATTAATGGTGTTCTATCATTAATATCTTGACTATTTAATAATATATTTTCATCTTGATTTTTTAATAATAGTTTTACAATTTCTATATTATTACTTAAAATAGCAGAATGTAATGGAGTTTGTTTATCTAAATTTATAAATTGGATTATTTCAGGATAATATTCAATAAATAATTTTACAAATTCTATTTTTCCTTTTAAACATGCTATATGTAAAACAGTATTACGTTTTTCATCAAATGTATTTAATCTTGCACCGTAATCTAATAGTAATTTAGCAGCATTTATATTATTAAATTTTAGTGCATAAAACAATGGTGATAATTGAGCACAATCTCTAAAATTTGTAATGTCAATACCATAATTAGTTTCATTATATTCTAATAATAATTTTAATATATTAGTTTGATTGTATCTAATAGGAAGATAGCATATTTGTTTACCTTCACTATCTAAAATATCTAATCTTGGTTCTAAAGTTAATAATTTTTTTAATAGATTTAATTGATTATTATAGACTAATAAATGAATTAAATAGTTACCAGCAGAATCTCTGATATCAGGGTCAATTCTATTATTTAATATGTCAGTGACACCATCCCACTTTTGAATTGCTATTAATTCAAAGATGATTTTTTGATAATTTTCCATTAAAGTTGATTTATATTTTTATTTTATTCATTATAAAATTATTCAACGATATTAACACTTTTTTCTTTTCTTCATGATAAGGACGAAATTCAGATAAACATCCTTCTAAATTTTTCCATTGAATACCACCAATTTCAGTTAATTGATCTTCGTGAATTTTTTCAATATTAATATCTTCTTTTGAATTATAGATTGCAATATAATAAATATGTTTGTATTTAATTCCATTAGTACCAAAAAAGATTTCTTGTAATGGAAATAATTTATTAAGAACAATTAAATCATTTTTTAGAATACCTGTTTCCTCCCAAAATTCACGTAAAGCACATTTTAAATTTTTTTCATTTGGATTACGTCTACCTTTAGGAAATCCCCATTCAGGTTCATCATAATCATTAATTAATTCATTATCAAAAAACTTATTATCTTTTAATTTATTAAATTTTTCACAGCTTTCTTCCATCTCTTTTATATATATTTTGCTGTAAGATGTTTTCTTCCATAAATTTTCCCATATATCTTTGAATTCTTTTGTTTTGATAAATTGAATTTCATTAGGTGTCATTTGACGGATTAAATGAAAAATAGATTCTAATTCATTAATATTATATCTACCTCTTACGAATTCAATATACCCAAGAGAATGTTTTCTTTGCACTATAAGATATTGAATAGTATCGTTAACTATTTTTGTATTAACATCATTAATAATATCAATAATTATATTTTGTGCAATATCAAAATGGTCTTCATGTACAAGAATAGTAGCTAATTTATTTTTTATTTCATCAGATACTTTTAAACAAATAATTCCTAAACTAGTAATTGGGTCAGAACAACTTTTTTGCGTATGACCAAATTTTCCGCAATTATTACATACAATATTTTTATTATAATTCATTTTTGTATTATCTATTCTATACTATAAATAAAGGTTTAAATCTCAAACGTAGCTGATTTTTTAACTTCAGTGTTTTCATTTTCTTCTTTATTTGTTTCAACTTCATCTTCGTGAAATTGTACTAAATTTGTTGTTTCTTCTATTTGATTATCTGGATTAAATAACTCAGGTTTATAAAAATTATCTTTTTCTCCTTGAGTTGCAACATCATCCAAAAATCCAAGAGAAATCATTATATCATTTTTATAAATTTTCTTAGATAAAATAGTAATTTTAACAAGTTCACCTTTTTTTAGTTCATTATCACCATAATAATATTTTCCAACTTCATTTCTAAATATGGTAGTATTAATTTTATCAGGAGTAATAACACATGAAATTGCACCATGTGTAGTTAAGATAATAGCATTGTTAATATTTTCTACTTTTGCAATAATTTGTGTTTTTTCAACAGGTGAACATAAACTTCCTAAATATCGAATATTATATACAGCAGAACCAGTAAAATTTTCAGCTTCAATAACACCTTCACTATAATCTTCGATTTTAAGAACTTTAATTACAAATCCAAATTCATTACATTTTCCTTCAACCTTTTTTGCTACATTATATTTTAAATTTTGATAAATATCATTGTTCATTTGGTGAGGATGCAATGAAACTTTTGTTGATAATACAGTATTTACAATAGGTAAAACTAATGTAGAATTAGAGGTTGTCATCTTTTATATTAATAATATATATTTGTTTATTTTAATATTTATTATCAATTTTTTTAATATAAATAAGAATTAATATAATCAGTATTAAAAATGCCAAAGCGTAATATCAATGACATAGTAAAAGAGAGCATCGTTTTTTCTAAAAGACTAAAACGTAATCAACCTAAATTAGAAGAACATGATGATGAAGATAATTTTGATTTTAGCAAATTATTTAAGCATCACGATGAAGAATCTTGTTATACAGTAGATAATAATATTTATTTTAATGATGATATTTCAATGGAAACAATGAATAAATTAATTAAAGAAATTAAGGTATTAGATAATAAATTACAAATAATGAAAGTTAAGATGGGATTAGAAGAATCATTACCAATTAAATTACATATTACATCATATGGTGGTTCAATTCATGCAGCATTCAAGTGTATTAATGCGATTAAAAATTGTAAATCACCTTTACATTCTATTGTAGATGGATTTGTAGCATCAGCAGGAACATTAATTTCAGTTGTAGCAGATAAGAGATATATAAATCGTTGTTCTATGATGTTAATTCATGAATTACGTTCTACAACATCTTGGAATAAGATGAGCGAATTAGAAGATGAAATTAAAAATCTTAAGAAAACAATGGAAATGATTAAAGATATTTATGTAGAGAATACAAATATAACAAGAAGCGAATTAGACAAGATTCTTAAGAAAGATGTAGATTGGACTGCAGAAGAATGTTTAAAACGTGGATTAGTGGATGAAATAGTATAATTTATTTTTTCAATAACATATAAAAAATTGAAATCCTAGTTAAAACAACAGATCAGAATTTTTTATACATAGCGTATAAAAAATTGAAAAAATAATAATTATAATAGTAAATTATAGATAGTAAAAAATGCCACCAATTAAACAAACTGATAATATTCTACGTATTTACGACGTATACGACGATGACAAATACTTTGAAGTTAATCAACAACGTGCAGGTGAACTTGATACTGTTTTAAATGCAAAGTATTCTCGTTCTATGACTGATTTCATTGCTAGAATTTATTGTTTTTATATGACAGGTTTTCTAACATTGGAAGAAGATTGGTCAGAAGAAGACAAGAAATATTATAAATCAAAAAAGAAACATGTTCATAAATTACATACTAGTCATTATGATACAATTAATGCTTATCTATATAAAATTAATTTTTAGTCAATTACTTTAATAAATTCTTTACCTTCTTTTTTAAATCCTAAATTTCTTAAATTTTCATCATCTGATTTGATAGTTAATACATATTTATTTTTAGATGTTTCAACAGAAACTTTTACTTTGGGGAATGATTCTTTTAAATTTTTAAGAGTATAATCTTTTCTATCATGAATGTTAAGAGGAAATTCTAATATAGGATGATTATTAGGTATAATAAGATAGGTAATATCATCTTTATTATATTTTTCAAGTTCAATTAATTTTTCTTTTATTTGATTACAGATTTTTTGTCTTGAATCATCTTTACCAACAGTGAGATCTAATTTTTTACTATATAAAATAATTTCAGATTTCTCTTTATCCTCACATGTAGAACCTTTAGCAGAAACAATACCTTCACCTCTTTTCTTATTACTTATATTAGATTCTAGTTTTCTTCTAAGTTTAAATACTTCATTATTATCTTTAATATCAATAATACCTATTACATCGTTTTCTGTTTTATTATTATAATAGCTACTATCATAATCAGTCTTTTCATTAATAACAATTTCTTCTTTAGGAAGAGTGAATAATTTAAGATAATTGGACATGGTTAAATCGTTAATTAAATCACGTTGATATACTTGTCGATAAAATAATGGAACATTTTCAGGTTGATTTAATGGTTGAAAAATATAGTAAACGTTTCTATATATTAGGTAACCAGGAATATTATATCTATCATAAATAACATCAGATAGTTTATTAAAATCATCTTCAGAAATGGGTAATAATTGGTTTAATGCTTGATAAATAAAATAATCATCATATAATTGTGCTTGGTCAGGATTTAATGCTTTTTTAACATATTCGATAATAGAAGGTAAAGTATAAACATATTTAATTTTGTATAATTCTTTAATTTTATTTTTAGCAAAATCAATTTCATTATTAGCATATTTGACGAAGAATGTAGAATAATCTAATTTTTCTTTTTCTAATTTCTTATAAATTAAGTTAGTAGGGTCATACAAACTTGTTAATTTTGGGTCATCACATTTATATTTGCATGGTAAAAAGTCGCATAAATCAGAACATTGTTTTTTAAGATTTTTAGTTTTACCAGGAGGTAAGCAATTTTTAGATTTTTCGTTTTCTTCAATGAACATATTAGCTTGATAGTTAATTGGACAATCAATTGCACTTTCTTTCATAGCACGTTCTAATTTTTTAATAAGCATTAATTTTTTTTCTGCTTTACGATATAATTGAATTTCAGTACTATCTTGACCTGAAAGATTAACAACATATTTATAAACATTAACTTCAGGATATGGATTTTTCTCAGACATTAAATTATAGTGAACACAGTATCTAACAGCACGACCGATTACTTGAATAACTCTACCTAAATTATAATGAGTATCTAAAATATGAACATCTTTAATATTTTCTAAAGTGATACCTTCACTCATGACTCTAGAACCAAGAACAATTTTAATCGTTTTACCATTTTTATTAGTAACTTTATTGAAAACATTTTTAAGAATTTCACCTTTTTCATCATGTTCTTCTAATTCTTCATTTTCATCAGTACCAGTATATTTAATGTAAACGGCAGGATAGAATTTTTCTTTACCAAACTTCTTTTTGAATTCAACATAAGTTAATCCGTATTGGTAATCAATGGTATTATCTTGGATGTCATATTCACCATTTTCTTTGTAAGTTAAATAACCATTAGATAATAAAACTTCTTCAAAAAGGTCAATACCAACTTTAACCAAATTACAATAAACGAATGCTAAAGATGCACCACGTTTACCATCAACTAATTCAGATAGATTTTTAAAACAATAATACATTTTACTGGAAAAATTAATTAAATTATCTTCTAATAAAATATCACCAGTAATACCAGTTTTGGTCTGATTTAATCTAATTAATTGATTAGGTGTTGAATATTTACCATTAAAAACTTTTTTATTAATAGCATTACATAATTGAGTTTTAATAGAAGAATTTTCAAGTTGTTTTAATAATTTATTGTAACCTTCATTACCATAAGTGGCAGATAATTTACCATCATCATAAATAGGTAATGCAAAATTAGAGATAGAACCAGAATTTTTTTCAAGTGCATCTTCGGCAAATTTTTTAGTAATTTCTTTGTAAGCATTAAGTTGAAAGTCTTTCATATTACATAAAACAAGGGGAGTAAAAAGCATATCATTGGGAATTTCACCAACTTCTTTTTTAAGAGCAAATAAGAAAGGGTCAGCACCACGAAAATATGAAACATAGCCACTGGACATATTCTTAAAATATTCTAATCCATCAGGTTTTAAAGTCATATTTGCAGTTTTATCAGTAGTAAAAATTTTTTCACGTAACATAGGATAATCTTTTGGACGAATAAAATTAATTAATTCAATGATATCATCAGCAAAATTTTTCATAGGAGTACCAGAAAGTAAAAGAACACGAAGATTTTTAGATTTATTAATAATTTTTTTAACAGCTAAACCATAATTATTTAAACCATGTTCAGTACCAGTTAAATTATGAGCTTCATCAATAATTAATAAAGTATTATCTAAAGATTCTATTTTATCGATAGCAACATCTCTTTCATATTCACCTTCTTCATTTTTTCTATATACTTTTTGAACTTTATCATCAATAGTCTTCTTTTCAACAATTCTTTCACCAAGAACTTTACGGTAAAAAGTTTTATAACTCATGAATCTGTAGTATTGATTAATTAATTGTTTAACAGAACGTTCAGCATCACGAACAGAAGCATCATTATTAGAATCATATGGAATTTCTTTAAAATAATCTTTACCATAAAATTTAATAATATCATTTTTCCAGTTATCACTAATTAATGGGCCAGAAACTAGAACATATATTTTAGTTTGATAACGTTTTACATCATTTTTAAAATTTTCAGCAACAGAAATAGCACTTAATGTTTTACCAGTACCTACGCCATGAAAAAGTAATGCACCACGATAAGGAGTTTTAGGAGATATATAATTTGCTAAAAAAGATTGGTGAGGATTAGCGGTATTTTTTTTCTTACAAGAGTCTTGTCTATATTTTGCTAAATCTTCATAATTAGTAATTTTTTTACGCTGACTAGCACGATAATACTGATATTCTCTTTTTTTATAAATTTTTGATTGAAAATTTGGATCAGCGGGTAAAGGATAATATTCGTTGCTCATATAATAATATAGTAAAAAATTCGTTTTAGGTATATAATTAATATATGAATCTATAGTATTAAGTTAAAATGGAACCTGCTAATCAAACTAATAATGCTGTATTAGATGAAAAGTATACATTAATAGATAAAAAGCAGATAATGACGAGAATACAAAATTTGAAAAATAAACGTCATTATATAGAAATATATAAGATAATCAAAGAAAATAACGTAACATATAGTCAAAACATTAACGGGGTTTTTATTAACCTTACTAATATAGAAGATTCGATACTTGATAAAATCGTCAAGTATCTTAATTATATTGATTCAAGAAATAGCGAAATAGATTCAGAATTTTATACAAAAGTTATAACTTAAAATAAAAAGTATATATATCTAAAATGGGAATCAAAAATCTTCGAAAATTTTTAGAAAAATATGCTCCATCTAGCATAATTGATAGAAAATATGATGATTTTAAAAACAAAACAATTGCAATAGATACAAGTTTGGTAATATATAAATATATATCAGCTATGAGAAAATCAGGAAAAGATTTAACATCAAAATCAGGAAAAGTTACAAGTCATTTAATTGGTATAATGAATCTAATAAATAAGCTATTGAATCATAAAATTACACCTATTTTCGTATTTGATGGGAAACCACCAGTAATTAAAAAGAATACATTACAAAAAAGATATGATATTAAAAAAGAAGCAGAAGAAAAATTAGAGGATAAAAATGGTACATTAACAATGGAGCAAAGGATTTCAGCTTTTATGCAATCTACAAGAATTTCTCCTGAAATTATTAAAGATACAAAAGAAATGTTAACAGTATTGGGTATTCCATGGATTGATTCCCCAGAGGAAGCTGATGCTCAATGTGTATGTTTAATGGAAAATAAAATTGCATACGCAGTAGCTACTGAAGATATGGATTTATTAACATTTGGAGCAAGTAGAGTATTAAAAGATTTTTTTGCAACGAAGGATGATTCGATAGTGGAAGTTAATTTGGATAAGATGTTAAAGGAATTAAAGTTTGATCAATCGCAATTTATAGATTTAAGTATTTTGCTTGGTTGTGATTACTTACCAACCGTAGAAGGTATTGGATTTGTAAGAAGTTATGAATATTTAACAAAATTTAAATCATTAGATGGTATATTTAAGGAGATGGAAAAGCCAGATAATTATGATTATCAGGAGGTGCGAGATTATTTCAAAAATGCAACAAAGAAATGTACAGTACCAAAAGATGAAGATACAAAGATTAAGAAGACCAAGAATGAAGATATCTATAGTTTATTAGTAGATACATATGATTTTAATCTTGGAAAATATAATAGTTTTATGATAGCGAGAAATAAGTTTTTCGATTAATTTAATTTTATAAAATATAATTATGAGTGTTACCAAAATTATATTATTATTATTAATATTTACATTAATTATTATGTTACTACGTATTATTATAACTGAAAAATTTACAGAATCACCTAAATATACAGTTAAAGAAGGAACAACTGCAATTGCAACAACTGTAAAAAAACCGCATCAAATAAATGATTGGATTAAATACCATTTAAAAATTGGTTTTGATAAGTTATATATTGTTTTAGATGATGAAAATGAAAATATAGATTATAATGATAATAGAGTTGTAATCTTCAAAAATACAAAAGAATGGAGAAATAATTTAGCTTCTGATGGAATGTTAGAAATGTTTCATAAAAATTATGATGATGAAGTAATGAGTCGCCAAATATTAAATTTTGCTACAATACAAGAATATGCAAAAAATGATGGTATAAATTGGTTATTGCATATTGATGGTGATGAAATATTTTATCCAGAAGATAAGTCATTTTCAGAATTATTTAATAATAATTATGCGGTAATTAAATTTAATAATTATGAAATGGTTCCAGAACATGATAGCTATCAAAATTGTTTTAGAGATGGAACAAAGTTTAAAATAAATGGAGCAAAATATATTGCATATTCAAATGGAAAATCAGCATTAAATTTAACATCAGATGCAATTATAACAGGTGTTCATGGATTTTCAGGAGGTAAATTATTAGATTCACCATATGGAAAAATATTACATTATCCAAGTTGTAATTTTGATGAATATTTATTAAAATACAAAATGTTAGGTAATTTTAGTAATAAATGGTGGGGAAGAATTGAAATACCAATTAAATTTCATACAGAAAGTAGAGATATAATAAATTCATGTAAAACAAGTGAGAAGGAGTGTACAGAAAAGATAAGAGAATTTTATAATAAAAAGAATGTATTTAATGAGAATATTGAAGAAAGTGATTATAAAATAATAAATTATGTAAATGAAAATTTATCAAATTAAAGCATATCGTAATAATTGAGTGTCGTTTGCAGTTGGTTTTTTTGTTTTATATTTTTTGATATTTCCAAATTTTTCAATCTCATTATTGTTTGAAATATATTGTGATTCTTCTTTTTCTTGTTCATCTTCATCATTTTCTTCTTCTTCAATTTCATGATGTTCAGTATGAATAGATACAGCAGATGGTTTTTGAGGAGTAGCAGCAGTAATAACATATGAAACAAAAGTAAAACCAATCATACCTATCATACTTCTACCGATGACAGAATTAAAAAAATTAGGAGCGTTAGTTATATTAATAAAATACATATCACGAGTACCGAATAAAACGACAAATGGAATTAATTCAAAGACTAATTGACGGATAAACGCAGTATGCATTACATCTAAAATATTATTTGTATCTATTTTGTGATAATATATTAAATATAGATAGATAGCTAATATAATTAATAAAAATGTAGCTAATGTTTGCATTAATATATGATTATAATTTTTTTATCAAATCATAAAAATAAGGATCATTTGTAATTTCATAATATTTAACGTATTTGAGAAAATCATTTGTACTAGAGTATGTTCTAAATTTCTTTATAAATTCTTTTGGTGATAATTTATAAATAGGATGATTAATTTTTAATAATGAACATTTATTTAAATAACTAGAATTGCTACAATCAACTTCTCCCATTTCATTTAAAATATTTTTAAAATTTTTACCTAATTGTTTATAAAATGTTTTAGCAATATTTTGATAATTTTTAGATAATAAATGTGTTGTATCAATAGGTGATGTATAAATAGATTGTTCAATTGGTGTCATAATTAAAGGATAATCATCAGTTTCAAATTTGAGTGAATCTAATTTTTGTAATGCATTATTTAAATCGTAAATAAGTGGTGCTTTTTCGTAAGGATAATACCAGCTATAATTTAAATTATTTTTAAAGTAATAATTAAATATCCAAGATAATCCTTTAATATATTCAAGAGAAGATTCTTCAGGTTTCATTTCATAGTGTTTATAATATTCATCTCTAGGATACAGATAATATTTTACACTATATTTTTCTTCTAATTTATCGTAGTTACTAATATCTTCATTAATTTCATTTATAATTTTACCATCTAATGGATCATTATTAAATGAAGAAGATTTTTTACGTAAATAAGAAGTTTTGGGAATATCATTAATATTTTTTACATCTTTAATATTGAAAGTATCACTAAATAATGAAAGTTCTATTTTTGCAAGTTCATTAATAAAGTTTTTCATTTGATTTAGATTAATAGAATCATCATTTAAAATATAACCATCAGAATGAATTTTTTTATAAATATTTAATATTTTGTCGTAGTGGTAATTAACTTGAATACATTCTAATCTTGGTAAAAAATCATCACCAAATACACTAAAAATAAAAATAACATCATTGATAATAGATTGAATTTCTTTTTCAGAATTATTTTTATCAGTAATATATTTGGAGACAATTTTTTTAAATATTTCGGTAGACATTATATAATCAATATTTTCTTGTTGGTCAAATCGTAAAATATGAATATCATGAGGTAAAATAGAAGATAATAAAATCATATCAGAATCAGGACTATAAATAATAATTTTTTTATCAATGAATAAATCATTAAAAGAACGAATAAAATTAATAATTTTAAATTCACCTTCACCGCTGACAGAGTCATCATTTATTTGAACGGGAATAGGAAAATTATGACTTTTAATAGATTTAACTAATTTTCGCATAAATGAGGTATTAGGGGATATATTTAATTTTGGAAATTGGAATCTTGTTTGATAATAAGAGGGATAATCATAAGGATAATCTTCAGATAATTTATTTGGAAAATTAGAGGACATAATTTTTTTATAATTTTGATAGCCAATAATTTCACCTATATATCTTCGGTGACGTTGTTCCATTATTTTTCCAATACTGGGTACACCATCAATTGAAATGTAGACATATTTTAATTTAGTAATTTGGGAAATATAATATTCGATATGTTTTATAATTTGATATATGATAATAGTATTAATATCAATATTCTTCAAATCAGTTATTAGTTGAGATATACCAGATGGAGTATAGAGAAAATCTATAGATAGATAGAATATATTTTGATAATTTTTATATTTATTAGTAAAATATTTGATAAGCTTATCTGATGGGTAATTTTTAGATATTAATAAAATTTTGTAAAGGTAGTTTAAATCAGATACAGTTTGAGCAGATATTTTATGAATGATTGAATTAAAATCAAAGAATAGAAAATCAGCTGATGTTTTTTTGAATGGTGTGATTAAAATTGCTTTATATGAAGTATGTAGAGTATTAAAAAATTTTTCTATTCCCATAAACTAAAAAAATATTTTTCTTTTTTTAATTTATAGTAAAAATATGGGTAATGGTCCATCTTCACAATCTAGCGCTTCAGTAACTTTTATTGATAATTCTCCACCTCCTCCTACTGCACAAGCTCATGTAACGACTTCTGCAGCAGTACCACCATTACTACAACCTCCTACGTTAGGTCAAAATGGTAGCGGAGGTGCATTACCTTTTCCACCGCTCGCTGGTCCAGGATGTACAAATTCAGTTGAAAATAGTGCTACGTTAGCGCAACAACAATCAAATTTTGCTACTCAAGCGGCGTTAGAATCAGCAGCACGAATGGATCTTAGTGCAAAAGCTGGTGGATCTGTAGCTGGTGGAGCTGCTGGTGATATATTAGGTGGTTTAGGTGGTTCAGCTGCAGGTTCAGTTGCAGGTGCATTTGGTGCTGAAGCAAAAGGATCTGCATCAGCAGCACTTTCAACATCTGCATCAGCAGCAGGAAATGAAGGAAGTTCAGTAGGAACTGACAATGGTGCAAATAAGTCAAGTTGTCCTCCAACTTATAATAATACACAAACTACTAATAATACGGTAAATAATAGTACTTCTGTAAATGCTGCAGTAACATATATGACAAATGATTCATTAACTTCTTTATCAGAAATAACAAATCAAATGGTAGTAAATAGTATTACGAATACAACATCAAGCACACAACAAAATATTACTATTAATCAAAATATGAGTATTAATCTTACAGGTTGTGCAGGTAATTTGACAATATCTGATGTATCACAAACTGCAGTAGTTGATGTAGCACAAATAGCAACTTTAAATATGACAGCACTTGATAATGTTAGGACTGATTTAGCTAATGCGACTTTAGCTCAATTTCAAGCAAGTACTAATGCACAAAATAATCAAGTAATGAATGCAGACATTGCAACAGATATTGCATCAGCACAAAGTGCATCCTTAGCACAATCAGCAGTAGCAAATTTAAGTCAAGTTTCAGCAAATAATAATCCAATACCAGTAGCAAATCCAACAGCAATTATACCTCAAAATTTAACAGCAAATGTAAATCTTACACAAGCGGTAAATAATAATTTATCAAATGCAGTAGCATTATCAGCTCCATTTACAGATAAAGTAGATATTAATAAAACATTACAATCAATTGTAAATAATGCAGTTACACAAAATTTTACAAAAGATACTGTAAATATATTAGCTCAAACTGTTATTGCAAATCAAAATTTGAGTATTAATGCAGCAAATATAGGAGGTAACTGTACAGTAACAAATATATCTCAAAATTATAACATGACATTACGTCAAACATTATCTCAAAGTTTAAATATTGGTACTTCAATTGTAAACAGTGTTGCAACTCAAATGGGTGTAAAATCAGATGATTCTGTAGCAAGTAGTAATATACAAAAATTAACAGGAACAACTGCTGCTGATTTACGTAATACCCAAGCATCAACACAAGATGCGACGTCAAATGAAACATATTCTCAATCATTTTCACAATTTGGTTCATGTGCAAGTTTTACAACATCAACAATTGTTTGTGGTATAATTATTGTAGCAATTATATCATGTGGTGTTGGCGGATTAAAGATGACTGCTGATTCATTTGCAAATTTATCAGATTCATCAGAAGATACATCAGAAGATTCATCTGCAAAAGAAGCATCTTCGTCAGAATCTGAAGATTCAACAAAAGGAGGATTTTCATTTTTTAATTAGTGCTTAAAAAAAAGCAATTATAAATAGTATAATTAATGTTGTTATCATGAAAAAATGTTTATTGTGCAAAAAAGAAACTATTATATTTTATGGTGATGGTGGACAATATGGAGATTCTTTTTGCAAAGAATGTTATGATGTAAATGTTTGTGCTCATTGCAGAATAATGAATATCGTAATAATTACAGAAGATAATATTATTAATAATCACAACAAATACATTCCACCTAAAGAAGGTGAAGACTACCAAGTAATATGTTTATCATTATATGGTAGACCATTTAAAGTGTTTTGCAAAGAATGTCATGAATCAGGTGAACCGTATAAAGAAAACGAAGTAGTTGATTTATTATATGGATGCGAAGAACCAGATGTTCGTTCAGAAAAAGGAAATGAAACAGATGATGAATCAGACGATTACGATAATAATATAGATGCATATTATGTTCGTAGAGGTAAACACGATCTTTATTAATAAAATTACATATTTAATTTTATGTGATTTTATTCTAAAACCCAATCTGCGATGGGAAATCCATTAAAAGTAGATGCAGAAGCCCATGAATATGCACCAAAGTTATTAAAGCAAATTATATCGCCGATGTTATATTCAGGGAGATTACATTCTATTTTATCAATAGAATCGCATGTTTGTCCATAAAGAATAGTAGGATAATTTGTTAAATATTTATTAGATGGAATTTTACGACCATCAAACATAACACCATTCATAGAACCATAAACACTATCATTAATATAATAAATTTTTACATTATTTACAGTTTTTTTATTTATAACTTTTACCATAAATTTAAGTGTATTATCTACCATAAATCTACCAGGTTCAGCTACAATAATATATTTATCAAATGAATTGTGTTTTAAAAGAAAATCATCAATTACTTTGGTATGACTGATAAATTTTTTTTCTGTAAATTCATCATCTATTGATGGAAATCCACCACCAATATCTATCATACGTAATTTTAAATTATACTTCACGTCTAATGAATATATTTTCTCGATTGTTTCTAAATATTGTTCAGGATAGTAACATTTACTACCAACATGAAATGATATACCATATATTGGAAATTGTTCTCTTTTATGATAATTAATTATATCATTTAATTCTTCATCAGATGCACCAAATTTTTGATTAAATTTAATTTCTGATTTATTTTCACTAGATTTAATGCGTAAAATTGGTAATGCTTCTGGATATATTTGATGTATTAATTTTAGTTGAGATAATGAATCATATACAATTTTATTGACATTATTTGTTTTTGCATATTGAATTTGCTCAATAGATTTATGAGGATGTCCATAAATAATATCATTTGTAGTGAATAGAGAACTTGACATTTCGGAAATAGCAGCACATTCAAAATTTACTTTTAATTGAGATAATTTAGTAATAATATATGGATGTGGATTACATTTCATTGCATAGTATGGTTTAATTGATGGTAAACATTTTTTCCATAAACAAACATTTCTTTCTAATTTCGCCGGAGAGAATACAAACATTAACTAATGAAGTAATAAAATAAGAAGTAGATATTTTTTTATATTATTATTAATTATAATACAAAAAATTAAAAGACCATGTTGTGTGATTTAGCATATTGCCATACAAAATGTGAGACAACAACGAAAACAAGGGCATGAACAGCGGCGGCTTGTAATGATGTTTCACGGCTCATCCAAACTTGACCGCTTGGTCCTGGTGGGAGAGTAACTAAAACACCAGGAGATAAAACAAAGAAGAGAACAGCAGCTAACCAATGCATTTGTATATAATATAAGGATGATATTAAAAATTGAAAACTAAATAATTAATTGTGACTTTTAATAAATAAACTTAAAATGCCAAGTCGTTATGATATATGCAAAGAAACGTTAATTTGTAATACAGAATATGCTAAGAAAAAGAAAATAAATATTGCAATATTTTTATTTGATACTAATGTTACGTTGTATACAAATATTAAAATTAGCGATGAATCTAAAGATTTAATTAAAAGTAAGTATGAAAATCCATATAAATTATTTGATAATTTAACCTATGATGATATTATAAAAGCAATTAATTTGTCTCATCCAAATGGTGGTACAAATTTTTTAGCACCTTATGAAATATTAAGTTATATAAGTGAATTTAAAGATGCAAATGAAATATTCTTTTTATCTGATGGTGAAAATAATGTAAAATTAACATCAGATAATTTAGGGTTTATTCAGCAATATAAATCTAAAACAACTACGATGGGAATAGGTCGTAAAGAAACATATGATCATGCAACTCTATCATTAATTTCGAAGACTAATGATACTGTTGAAGGTAATTCTGCAGATATTATTCAACAAGAACTATTATCACAAATGGCTGATGGAAGTGACCATGATATTGATAATTGGAATAATATTAAAGTAACTTTAATGGGACCAATTGCTAATTTTCAAGTTGGTTCAATTATGAAGTCAAAAATAATTACAGAAGAAGAATATAAATCTACAGAATTTAAATCAAATGTAGAGAACAAGAATCTTATTATTGAAAATTATAGTAATAATATTGTTGTTAAAAAACTCAATTCAATGATAGAATCAAATATTAATATTAAAACAGATTTATTGTTGTTTATGGTAGACCAATCGGGATCGATGGCTGTAGATGTTAGAGATGAACCATTAAATGTAAATTATTCGTTATATCGTAGTACATATGATTTAGGAAGACAATATGTTGATCATTCTCCAGATGTAAGTATAATTCCTCATTATGAAAGTGATTCAGAACAAAAATTACCTGAACCAGTAGTTTCATTACCAAAACCAGATATTTTATTAGAAGATGAAGCAAATAAAACTGATTCAGAAGAAGAAGTTAAATATGTTATGTATACAATGAATTTAATTAATATGAAATACTATCAACGTATCATTTATAAAGTTTTTGATCTAACAAAGTTTAAGGCTAAGATTGAATGGGAAGATTCAAAAGCAAATAAATGTGCTATGATTTTACATGATACTACCAAGTATATTAATATAGATAATTTAAGTATTAAAAAGATAATTGAACTTGCAAATGAAATTGGTCATAATATTAATATTGCACATGTTTCATCTGATGATGATAATATTGGTAATTTTAGAAAGATAAATAATATTTGTAATAAGAATAAAGATTATTTAAATGAACTATCAAATAATAAAGACATTGTTGATTTTTCATTAAGTGAAATTCTATTTTATAATAAGAAACATGGAATGAAATTATATTATAATACATTAACACCAGGTGAAGTTAATTTTCAAGAACTTCTTAATACAACATCAGATTTTGCATCAAGAATGTTATCAGCAGCAGCAACTATGAGCTTAGCAGTAAATAGAACACCATCATCTCAACATGGTCCTGATGAAGAAAATATGAATATTAATCGAGATATAAGTTTATGTACAATTTGTTACAGTGAAATTCGTGAATATGTATTTTCGTGTGGTCATTGTTATGCATGTAAAGATTGTGCAGAAAAAGTATTAATTAATGAACCAACTAATAAATGTTCGTATTGCAAACAGAATGTAACCTGGATTCGTAAGATTACAATGACAGATAGTCAAAAAGATAAAGAACATTATTTCAAATGCATAACAGAAGATTGTTATAATATTGCATGTATTGTAGCAAGTTGTGATAAGATTAAGGAAATTGATGATGATGACGGATATCATTTAACATATTGTGAGAAATGCTTTTCGCATGTAAAGAAAGCGTATAAACGAGTAAAGAAGACGCATCAATGTTTTTGCGGGAAAGATATTCTTAAGATTAAGGAAAATATATATTTTAACTAATATAAACTATTAAGATTAATTTATAAAAATGCCAAATTATAATATAACTTTAGATGATATTAAGTCAGTTGATTACGATAGATATAAAAGTATCTTTGAACATTCAGAATTTTTTGATGTACCAGGTAGAGAACACTATAGACTATTAGCATATATTTCTACTTTATTTGATAATGTTAATATTATTGATATTGGAACTCATGAAGGAAATAGTGCATTAGCCTTATCATATAATAAAACAAATACAATTCATTCATTTGATATTATAAAGAAAGATATTAAACCACAAGATAATATTGAATTCCATATAGAAGATTTATTTAATGCTGATGTAAGAAAGAAATGGAAAGATACTATTTTAAAAGCCCCATTTATATTTTTGGATGTGGATCCACACAATGGAGTGATGGAATTAGATTTTTATAATTATTTAAAAAGTATTAATTATCAAGGATTTGTAATATGTAATGATGTATGGTATTTTCAAGAAATGAGAAATAATTTTTGGTATAAAATTCCAGATACAGAAAGATATGATTTAACTCCTTTAGGTCATTGGTCAGGAACAGGAGTATTTACATTTAATAAGGATATTACATTTCATAAATATGATAATAGTAATTGGACATTAGTGACGGCATATTTTAATCTTACTAAATGTCCAGATGCAAGTGATTCAATTAAAGCAAGAGATAAGAATTATTATTTTAGTAGTGCATTATCAACATTATCATTACCGTATAATTTGGTAATTTATTGTGATAAAGAAAGTCAAGATATTATAAAAACGATAAGACCAAGTTTTTTAAAAGATAAAACAATTTATTGTATATTAAATTTTGATGAGTTTAAGTTTAAGGATGGTAAAACAATTAAAGAGTATAGAGATATAATTAATAAAAATAGACAAGAAAAACCATATCATTTTGATAATAGAAATACAGCAAGTTATTATTTATTTTGCATGACTAGATATATAATGTTAAATGAAATGATAGAATTAAATCCATTTGGAAGTACGCATTTTGCGTGGATTAATTTTTGTATTGAGAGAATGGGATTTAAAAATTTAATTAGACTAGATGAAGCATTATCAGTTAAAAGAGATAAATTTTCTACATGTTATATTGATTATATTCCAGAAGAATTAATAAAAGATACAGCAGAATATTTTAAATGGGGAAGATGTAGTATGTGTAGTGGATTTTTTACTGGTAACAAGTATTATATGGATAAAGTATGTAAATTAATATTAGATAAATTTATAGAATATGCAAAACTAGGATATGGACATGCGGATGAACAATTATATAGCCCAGTATATTTTGAGAATCCAGATTTATTTGAACATTATTATGGTGATTATCAACAAATGATTACAGATTATGTATATATTTATGATGCTCCGGAGCCACCAATTTATAATTTTATTAATAATAGTTTTAGATGTAAGAATTATAAGAAGTGTATTGAGGCATGTGAATTTATATTAAACTCGTATGCGTTAAATAAATGCAATATTAATGATGAATATATGAATAGATTACAAACATATTATATTAATGCACAAAGAGAATTGAATAATTAAATATTATTTTAAAATTTAAAAATATTTTAATATAGTATATGTCAACAGGTTCTACAGGTTCTGAACCAGTAAGAAAATATACTTTAGCAGTAGAAAGAGGTGTAGCACCTGAAAGAGTAAGAAACTATTCTATTAGATATAGAGTAGCCCCGAAAGTAGATTTACGTAGCAAAGTTAAAATTATGTATGACCAAGGTAATATTGGTAGCTGTACCGCAAATGCATTATGTTATGCATATGTATTTGATGCACCTACATTTTCACCATCCAGATTATTTTTATATTATAATGAAAGATTTTTAGATGGTGATGTTCCAATTGATGCAGGATCAACATTATCTCAAGGTATTCATGCATTAGAAACATATGGTGTATGCAAAGAAGCAACATGGTCATACAATACAAATAATATTGCAGTTAAACCAAGTAAACAAGCATATGTAGAAGGTGTTAAGAATGAAGTAATAATGGCTTCTCGTGTATTACAAACAATGCAAAGCATGAAAGGTTGTTTAACATCTGGTTATCCATTTGTAGTTGGTTTTGAAGTATATTCATCATTTGAATCAGCTGCAGTTGCCTCAACTGGTATGGTACCAATGCCAAATACAGCAACTGAACAGTTATTAGGGGGTCATGCATGCATTTGCTTAGGTTATGATGATAGCAAAGGTGTATGGATTATGCAAAATTCATGGGGTACAGGATGGGGAGACAGAGGTTATTTTTATATGCCATATGCATATTTAACAACTCCAGCATTAGCGGGAGATATGTGGAGAATATTAAAAGTAACTACTAAAGCAGCAAGTAATGTAGCACCCAATGTAAGTTTAAGACTCAAATACCAAAAGATGTATAACTACACACCATTAAATTTACCTGCTAAAAATGGTAATGCGACTAACTCCAAAACTAGTTCAACCGGACCAACCGGACCAACCGGACCAACAGGAAGCCAATAAATATTATTTAAATAGTTATTAATATATTATTTAAATAAAATGAGTGAATTAGAAGAAAAATTAATAGAAGGTAATTTCAATATAGTAAAAACAAAAATAGATCTTTTTGAACCACCTAAGAAAATGAAAGAATTATCACCACGTTCACCAATAAATTCTGTAAAAGAAGAAATAATAACAAATCAAATAGTAGATACATTATCATTTGACGATGTATTAATTAATCCAAGACTATCAAATATTCAATCAAGAAAAGATATTTCATTAAAAACAAGATTAACTAAAAAAATATCATTAAATCTTCCGCTTATATCAAGTCCAATGGATACAATTACGGAAGATAAAATGGCAATAGAGATGGCATTAAATGGAGGATTAGGAATTATTCATAGATACAATACAATTGAAAAACAAGTAGAAATGGTGAAGAAAGTAAAAAGATATTTAACATTTAAGATTGATAATCCATATATAATAAATGAAGAAAATACAGTCGATGACTTACTTGAACAAATAAATAAATTAAATGTGTATAGTTATGTTGTTATGAGGAAAGAACATATAGATACAACATGTTATGATGTATTAAGTGGAATAGTAACAAAATGGGATTTAAATAATCATAAATTAAGTGGAAAATCAAATCAAACAAAAATTAGAGATATTATGACAACATTAAATAAATTAGTATATGCATCACCTAATGTGACCAAAGAAATGGCATTAAGTTTAATGAAGAAACATAAAATAGAAAAATTACCATTATCGTCTGATGGTGTAAATTTATGTGGAATGATTAGTTACAAGAGTATAATGGAATATGAATTAAATAAAGATAAATATTCATTAGATGAAAATAATAGTTTATTAGTAGGTGCATCAGTTGGAATAGTTGGTGATTATTTAGAGCGAACAAAAGAATTAATTGAAGCTGGATGTAATTTAATTTGTATAGATGTAGCAAATGGTTATAATGAAAAAGTTGCACAAGTAATAAAAGAATTAAAATTATATGATATTGAAATAATGGCTGGTAACGTATGTAATCCTGATGGATTTGAATTTTTATGTAAAGCTGGTGCTGATTGTATTCGAGTAGGAATTGGTAATGGTTCTATTTGTTCTACACGATTAGTTACTGGGGTTGGATGTGGACAATTTACTGCATTAATGAATTGTAGAAATGTAGCTAGAAAGTATAATGTTGGTATGATTTCAGATGGTGGACATTTAGGTAAAGATGGTAATATTAGTAAAGCATTTGTAATTGGATCTAATGCTATGATACTAGGAAAAACAATTTCAGCAACAGATGAGACACCAGGAAAAATAATTAATAGAAATAATCGCAGAGTTAAATATTATCGTGGAATGGCATCAGCAATGGCAATGGCGTCAAAAGCTGAAGTATCTAATCAAGAATATAATGATAATCAAAATCCAGAAGGAATGGATATGGAAATAGAGATTAAGGGTCCAGTTAAGAATATTCTACAGCGAATTGAATCAAGTATTAAAAGTACGATGAGTTATATTGGATGTATTAATACTGAAAAATTAAGAGAAGATGAAAATAAAATTAGTTATTATAAGCAATCAGCAGGAGTGATGAGTGAAACATCTATACGTGGTAAAACAGTTTAATATTATATTTTTGATGTGTACCATTATAAATAAGCATATATTCAATAGTTTTATCGTCATGAATTTCATAAATAAATTTTGTTATATATTCAATAGTATCAGGATGTAAATAATATTTATTTAATAGAAATATCATTAAATGTTGTATACTATTTTCATCATCATCAAAAGTATATGTTTTTATTTTAGTTAAAAATTGTAGTTGACAATTAGTTGTTTGTTCAAGAACTAATACCATTAATTATAAAGTTGAAAAATATATTAAATATGAGGAATATCTAATATATTAAATAAGAAATGACAACATTTACTAAATACATTCGTTCAGAGAATAAGCGAGATATTGATAGAGAATATGAAACTCAATTAATTGCAAGTAAATATGGATTTGCACCAAAAATATATGAATATTCTGTAACTCATATTTCAAATAAAAATTATTATGAAGGTAAGCTAGTAATGGAACATTTAAATGAAATGTGTATCGCTGATATGTATGGTGATGAATCAAAGCATATACCATCACTTATTTGGGTTGAAATGAGAAATATATTAAAAATATTATATGAAAAAGAGGGAATAGAATATATTGATATAACAGGATATAATTTTATTGAAAAGAAAGGTAAGGTTTATATAATTGATTTTGGTCATGCAAGATATTCAAAGAAAGATAAAACTATTAATTGGTTTTTGAAGAAATTTTTGGATGGTGCAAATGAATTTAATCCAGATTTCCGTTAATTCTTAAATTTTTTTATAAATATATATAATATATAAATGCCTTTACCACCTCATTTAGCAAGAAAATTAGCTCACCAACGTGCAGAAGAAGCATTGGCTGCACAAGTTATATCTGATAACGTAGAAACTAATGATAATATTTTAGTTGAAACACCAGTTGTTGAAGCTGTACCCGAAAGTTCTGAACCAGTTGTTGAAGCTGCACCCGAAAGTTCTGAACCAGTTGTTGAAGTTAATCCGAGTCCTGCTCCAGTCGAAGTCACAACAGAAACAACCACAACAGAAGCAGTCCCAGAATCAACCCCAACAGAAACAACAACCACAGAAACAACCACAACAGAAGCAGTCCCAGAATCAACCCCAACAGAAACAACAACCGCAGAAACAACCACAACAGAAGCAGTCCCAGAATCAACCCCAGTTGAAACAATCTCCGATGAAACTACAACCGAAGCAACTCCTCAAGAAGTCCCAATAGAATCAACTGATGAAAAAAAAAATAACCCAAACGTGGTAGACCAAGAAAACTCACAATCAACACAGCCTAATAAAGATTTATTAGAAGAATTAAAAAAATTATCACCTAGTAAGGAATTATTAGATCAATTAAAAAATTTAAAAGCAGATGATTTTAAACATTTATTAGAACAATTATAAAATAAATTCCTATAATATGGATAATTTATTTAATAACGGATTATTTTACGGATTAATTTTAGCATTTAATGATGTAATTAGTATGGGAATTACAAAAAATATTAGTTTAGGAATATTAGCACAGAATTGGTTATATGTTGCATGTGTATTATATGGAATTCAAATGTATATTTTCTATCAAGGTATTCAAATTACTAGCATGAGTGTATTGAATTTAACATGGAACTTATTTAGTAATATAGTGATAACAATAATGGGATTATATTATTTTAAAGAAAATGTATCACATTTAGAAACATGGGGAATTATATTTGCAATATTTGCATTATTTTTATTTGGATTAGCACAATATCACAAAAACTAATTAGGATAAAGAATATATAAAATATATTGTAAAATAGTTACACATTCGTATCTATATTTTGGAATATACATTGCATAATCATTTATAATAAACATATCATTATCAATCATAATATTAGTATTTAAATCATTTTCATACTCAATATTTGTACTAAATATATTTGTTTCAATATAATATAATAACATATATAAAAAATGCTTTTCTGGTAAATCATCTATTGGAAATTCAGCTAAGATAGCAAATTCAATATCATTATTATTTTTTTTAACAAAATTAAATTTATGAACATCATCAATAAAAGTATGATCTTTAATTAATGTCATTTTATTCTTCATATAAAATAATATTATTATATTTTTTAATCAATTTTATGAAACTATTACGAAGAGAATTTATACACGAGAAAGATTGGAAAAAAATTTATAATCTTGAGCAGAATCTTAACTATTTTTTGAATGATGTCTATAAATATGAGTTGATGGATAGATATGAAATGTATGGATTATGTGCAGTAAAAAGTAAATTTAGAATTAATAACAATATATATGAAATGTTAATAAGTAAAAGAAATGATGATTATGGTTTTTCAATATATAATGTAGATTCTGATAAATATTATAAGTATAGAAATATTTCTCATGATATTACAATAGTAAATGATAGTGGATATTTATATAATATATACAAAATTATAATAAAAATAATTGAGATATAAAAAAAATCTATAAAAGAAATATGAGTAACTATTATCAAATATTAGGATTAACAAAATTAGCTTCGACAGAGGAAATTATAAAAAAATATAATTTAATAAAAGAACAAAATAAATTAAATGATAAAATAGAAGAAGCTTTTTTTATTTTAACCGATTATCATAGGAGAAAAAAATATGATAATATATTAGAGAAAAAGAGTATATTTTCTATATTTAAGATACCATTTTTTGGATATGATTTTGATGAAAAATATGTTAAAAATTATAATAGTAATAAAAATACAGTTAATAATAAATATGGAGAACTTAAGAGATATAAAGTAGACGATAAGAAATATTTGGTATCTGAAAAACAAAATATTAATGGTAAAGATACAAAAGTGTATTATATAGAAACAGATGGAGTAAAAGAAATAATTCCAGATGAAACAATACATAAAATAAAAAATTCATATTATGAAAAAACTTCATCTGATAAAATAAATAGAACTGAATCTCTTTCAACTATGTCTAAAATACTTAAAGATAAATCAATAGTATAATTTATTACCCAAGATGAGCCAAACCAGTGATAACTCTAGAACATTCAGAGTCATAAATCTAACAGATGCAGTGAAGACACAATTAACAGACTTAAAGGCTGTTGTAACACAAAATGAAAATGTCAACTATGTTGAAGTAGTAGATGTACCAAGTATTGCAGCTGTAAAGAAAGTATTAGATGATAGTGAAATGAAATACAAGCAATGTTCATATTCAACATTTGTAAGATTTAAGAATGAATTATCAGTTGAACAACTCAAGAAAGTTGCTACTGAACTATGTGAAAATGTTAATATCTTATATTCACGTGTAGATGAAAATAATCACACTGGTAAATTAGTAGTAGATAGACTTGAAGATTACAACAAGCTCAAGGGCAATACTGGTGATGTAAGCTTTTACCGCTTTTCACCTCTTAATGTTCCTCGTTTACAAAATCGCAACTATACACCTGGTCAAAATAGTGAATCAAATGATAATGACAATGAATGGCAACCAGTTCGTTCAACACGCACTAACACAGTTCGTGGTCGCTATGCAGCAGCAGTTGGACCTGTACCTAATCAACCAGTTGTAGCTGTTACACGTACAACAGCACCAGCTCGTGGCCGTGGTCGTCCATCAACACGTGGTCATGCAGCCCACGCATAAAAATTTTTAATAATATTAATAAATAATATTATTAAGGAGAAAGAGATGGATAATCTTTTAATAATTTGGCAACGTATAGTTGAGTTTTATCGGAATATTTTTGAGTGGCGATAGATTGAAATTCAAGATGTTTATTAGGATTTTCTGGCGTAGTACTTTTAACACATTGATTTTTATTACTAGGTAATGTGGTGCAATTTGTTTTATGAGCTAAATACATTTTAACGACGGAAGAGAAGTTCATATTTTTTTTCTTTAATTTTTTATTAACAATAAAATGCATAGTGTATAACCAAAATGTTAATCCATAAATATCATCTAGATATTCAGTAATAGGTATATAATTAAAATATAATTCAAATGATTTTGCACAAGAAGCACAAGGAAGAAAATATGGTAATTGTTTAAAATAATTATACATTTTTGTTTTATCTTCACTGGTAGGGGTAATAGGATAATTAAAGGTTAAAGAATGAAGATAAATCCAAGTAGAATGTCCCCAAAAAGCAGGATCCATAGTTCTCTATAAAAATTGATAAGATAAAAGATTATGAGAATTAAATTAAATTATAAAAGATGTCTGACCAATTTGTATTTTATGATTTAGAAAAAGATGTTGTTTCAACGAAAAAGTATATCATTAATATTGATACATTACTAAAAGATATTAAATTTGGTAATAAAAAGAATGATGCATTATTTAGTCCAAATGAAGTAGCGGGTTCTATTATTAAAGAATTACAAAAGCTAGAAGAAAAAACTAAAGATTTTGGTGAAAAATATACAATTCATGATGTTTATACAATTGAAGTAAAGAATATTAGTCAAAAGAAACCAAATTATGTTTTGCATTTAAAAATAGATGTTGATTATTATCCAATGGTAACACCAAATATTAAAATTATTCCACCACTGGACCCAATATATACTTTTCAGATGATTTCACACCCTGACTTAGATACACGAAATACAGATAAAATTAGGAATATTGAGTATATTGTGGAGAGAGTAAAAACATTTATAGATGAATGTAATATTAATTCTAAATTGAATGATATTATTGCAAACAATATGATAGATTTGTTGAAGAATAATAATTTTAGAATTAAAACGGCAGAAGTAAATACAAATATTAATAAATCTGTAAATAATAAATCAGGTATTGGTTATGGTTGTGCTACTAAATGGGATGTAAATGCATATTTGAATAATATAGTAAGAATTAAAACAGAGAATATTCAAATACTGAATAATATTTATACATATGTTAAGGAGAATAAAGAGAATAATGATATACAATATATTCATGATCAATTTGGATTACGAACATTTTGGATAGATTTGATTGAAAAGTATGAATTAACAGATGAAGCATATTTTACAAGTATTTATAATATATTATATATTTTAGAACATTTAAAAATAAAGATTAATATACCATTCTTGAATGATTTTGTAAAGTTATATAATAATAATGATAAATACAAACATATTATTCAAGCAATTAATAATATTAAATTAATAGAAGAGAAAGTAATTAATTCTAATGAACAATATATTACTGCATTGAAAGATATGCAATCAGATATTTATCCATATCAAGCCAATAAGAAACATTATTTTCTTAAAGAATTAAAAGATTCTAAAGGATTCAATACACCTAATGTAACTAAATTAGTAATGAAACAATATGGAATTATTTCATCTTCTTTACCATTAAGTAAGGAAAGTGCAATTTTCTTCAGATATGACCCAGATAATATTAGTTTGTTCAAGTTTTTAATTATTCCGAATCAAGATACACCTTATAAATTTGGATGTTTTGTATTTGAAGCATATATCCCAAATGATTTTCCTAATTCACCACCACTGATTAATCATTCAACATCTAGGATTAACAAATTTCGTTTTAATCCTAACTTATATGATTGCGGTAAGGTATGTTTATCTTTACTAGGTACGTGGAGTGGTTCTGAATCTGAAAAATGGATTCCACCTAAAGCAGATGGTACTGGTTCAACATTATTTCAAGTTGTGATGAGTATTTATTCAATGGTGTTTAGTGAAGACCCATGGTTTAATGAACCAGGTCGAGAACGTGGTTTGGGTGATGCATCAAATAATAAAACAGCAATTGAATATAATCAGAATATTAGAAATGGAACGATTAAATATGCGATAATAAATCAATTAAAGTATCCTGAAAATGGGTTTGAAGATGTAATTAAAACTCATTTTAAGTTAAGAAAAGATGAAGTAAGTGAATATTTAAAAGAACAAAATGCAGATGTTAAGCAGTTTGAAAGTCTATTAACGTAGATAAGATTGCACAAATATGAATTTTTTCAATTGAACCTACTAATAAATTTCTTTCAATTGTAGCTAAATTTACAATACATTTATTTATTTTTGAATTTGTAATATAATTTTCTAATAAGTAATTTAATAATTTATTTAAAAAATCTGACATAGAAAAGTTTTCTACTAATCTTAATTTAGATAGTTCATCATACGATTCTTTTACATTATGCTTTTTAACATAATCTAAGATATACTTTATACTCGTTACTTGTAATCCAATTGATGAAAAATTATCCGATAAACTCATATTTTGTAACAAGTTAATACCCTTACGTAAATCACCATTGGAAGAAAAGATAATATTTTTTAATTGTTCTTTAGATAATTTAAGATTCTCATTTACTGAAATTTTAGTAATTGCTTCCGTCATAATCTTATCAGAAATCTTAGGAAAAATAATAACTAAACTTCTGGATAAAATAGCATCAATTAATCTTGATAAGTAATTACAAATTAAACAGAATCGGGTATTGAAAGTATATGTTTCAATGATTCGGCGTAATGCACCTTGAGCATCATCGGTCAAAGCATCTGCTTCATCAAGAATAACTAATTTATATTTAATATTAATTTCTGGTTTTTTGATAATTTGTAATTGACAGAATTCTTTGATTTGAGAACGAACAACAGAAATACCACGGTCATCAGATGCATTAAGTTCTAAAACATATTTACTTGCTTCACCTTTAAAATATTCATTGGCGATAGCAAAGATAGTGGATGTTTTACCAGTACCAGCAACACCATAGAATATCATGTGAGGTAAATAATCATTTGTCATTAGATCATTAATAAATTTGGTGATGGGAGGATGGAGAACATCGTTAATATTTTTAGGGCGATATTTTTCAACCCATGGTAGATTATCTCTATTAGATTGCATCTTATTAAGTTTATTAAATTTATATCTTTAATTATTAATAATCAATTTTATAAAGTAATTATATATATTAAAAAAATGGGTCAATATTACAAAGTAATTATATTAGCAGAAAAATCAGGTAAAAAAGAATTTATTCGTTTATCATTAAATCCTTCAAATTATAATAATGGTGTTAAATTAATGGAACATTCATATATAGATAATAATTTTGTTAGTGTAGTTGAAGATATAATTAGTTCTAATGGAATGTTTTATAAAAGTAGAATTGTATGGGCAGGAGATTATGCAGATAATGAACCTGATTCAGATAAAAATTTAAATAAGATGGTAAGAGCAGAATCATTTTTTCCGAATGTAAGTGAAAATAAATACACATATATTTTAAATCATACTAAGAAACAATATGTAGATAAATCTAAAATAAATATAATTCATCCATTACCATTATTAACAGCAGAAGGAAATGGAAGAGGAGGAGGTGATTATAGAGGATTAAATGAAAATTTAGTTGGTACATGGGCAAGAGATGTAATATCAGCTGATAATGAATTACCTACAGAATATGCAGAATTAATATGTAAATTTACAGAAAATTGAAAAATAATCTTCATATTTGGAATATTGATTTATACAAACTAAAATGCCTAACGACACGCAGAAGATTCACGATGCAACTACCATGAATGAACTTAATAAGCTTGAAGAGAAAATTCAAAATAGTATTCATCATAAAAATAACGGTACGGATAAAGCACTACTTGAGATGATTAAGAATAAGAAGGAAACTATGAATGACAATACTTCTGATGAAGGTCGACTGTCTGTATTAGCAGATGCAGCGGCAGAAGCTCAGCCTCCTCCTGCTAAGCGAGCTAAGAATGATGACACATTAAAGAATTTGATTAATAAGAAAGCTAATGCTGAATATAATTATTACAAGAATAAGTCTGGTATGGAGATGCATGTTAAGTCACGTGCAGAACTTAAAAGTCATATGGATGGTTTTCTTATTAACGATGATGATGTCGGTGATGATATGCTAACAAGCCTTACGTTAGAGGTTGACAGGAGAATTCATGCTGTTAAAGATGTGAAGATGTATGCAGATTATTGGAATTTTACTTATATGATTAAGGAGTGTGAACTGGAGATGAAGAAGCATAAAAAGATTTATGATGAATCGGTTAAGGAGTTGTATGAGCATCAACAAAATTAACAATAATTATTTTATCATCATAATCAATAATTACTTTATAAAAATTGATATTTTCACTATTGAAGTTCTAAGATATAAAAAGTAAAAACTAATAAATACAAATGAGTAAACTTGCATATTTTACTAAAAAGACTGCCGCAGTTTCATACTGGGCTGGACACAAAGATGAACATTTATTCCAGATAGACAAAGAAGGTTCTAAAGGTTCTAAGCAATTTATTGTAGGAACGCTGGATAATATCTGGGAACTATTGAAGTCTGGTAAGAATTATTTGTATGAATCATGGGAGGATAATCCAATTCATTTTTCATTAGATATTGATGTGTCTAAAGAAGAAGATGTAACCTATGAAGATGTGTATATGAATGTACAACAGATTATTACTGGAGTATTACTTGCAGTGAATAATTCTGATATTGGTAATTTAACTATGAATGATATTGTAGTATTAGAGAATGAAAATCAATCAAAAGAGAAAGTAAGTAAATATTCTTTTCACGTTATCTTTCGTGGATTAGTGATGGAGAATTATATTGCTGCTGCTAAATTCTATGATAACTTGGAAGGAATTAATCTGATGGGTTGTGATAAGAGTATTTATCGTAAGACTTGTTTACGCACATGTTTTTCAAAGAAGATTACTAAGAATCAAACACTTGTACCATTAGTAATGGAGATTGGTAAGAAGAAGACTGATAACGAGAATAATTATTCATCATTAAAAGAATTTTGGAAGAGTACATTAATTTGCAATGTGAAAGATTATGATATTGTATATGAAGCTGAAGAGAAAGAAGAAGTATTAGAACAAGATTCACCTAAAGAAGGTATACCAGTAGATGTTGCACATTTAGAAAAAATTATTATGCAATTACCGAATAAATATTTTGATGAATATTTTTATTGGTCTAAAATTGGTATGATATTACATAATTCTATTGGAGATCAGAATCAGTTATTTGAATTATTTCATAAATTTAGTATGCAATCAAGATTAAAGTACAAAGATAAATCGGATACATTAAAACATTGGAAGAGTTTCAAAGATAATCGTAAGAATAAGATTAGTGTTGGAACATTATTTATGTGGTGTAAAGAAGAGAAGATTAGTTTTACCACACAGAAAACAATGGATACAATAGTATCTGAATATCCAGAGAGAAAATTAGTTATTTCACAGAATTATAAAGAAATTAATACGAGATATGTGCCGATTAAGGAGATGAAGAAATTTTTGGAAGGAAAATTATGTGGTATTCAAAGTGAAAAGGGTACAGGTAAAACTACATCATTATTCAAGTATTTATTTGATGAAGGTAATATGTCATTAGAAGATAGTGTATTATTTATTAGTAGTCGACGAACTTTTGGTATTAAATTATTGGGAGATATTAAGAAATTTGGATTCAAATTATATTCGGATGTAAAAGAATCTTATATTGAGCATGATAGAATGATTTGTCAAATTGATTCGTTATTACGTTTATCTCATGATAAATTTAAGTATGTTATTATTGATGAATGTGAGAGTTTGATGAGATATTTAACGTCGAGTCATTTTACGAAGAATGTAAAAGCGCAATCTATTGTAAGTAGTTTTGAATGTAAGATACAAGAAGCAGAAAAAGTGATTATTATGGATGCTGATTTATCAGATAGAAGTATTAATTATTTCAAGAAATTAATGAATGTAGAAAGTAAAGATATTAATATTATTCTGAATAAATTTCAGCCATATAATGAATATATAATTAGTCATATGGGAATGGCTACATGGCTAAAAGTATTAATTGATAAAATTGGAGATAAAAAGAAAATAGTAATTCCGATGGCATCGAACAATCAAGCAAAAGATGTTAAACGTCTGATAGAAAATAAATGTCCAGGATTAAAAATATTATTAATTCATCGTGAAACTGCAGATACTGATAAAATGGATCAAGTATTAAATGTAAATGAAAAATGGAGTAGTTATGATATTGTAATTTATACACCATCTGTTTGTATGGGTATATCATTTGATGAAGATTATTTTGACCATATTTTTGCATATGGATGTGAGAATTCATTAGGTTCTCAAGAATTTTGTCAGATGTTACATCGTGTGCGTAGTCCTAAAGATAAAACAATTTATTTGGCATTAGATAGATATTGTGAATATGAGGCAGACAGACATAATTTAGATAATGAGAAAGTAAGTGAATTAGTATGTTACGATTATTATTTAACATTTTTCAATAGTCATAATAATTTAATTCCAAAGAAGTATGTACCAAATACAAAGCCAGATGCAATTTCTAAATTATTAGAAGGATCAGGAGGAAGTATAGTTATATTAAAAGAAGATGTAGAAGATAGTAAAACAGAATATATTTTACAGAAGAAATTTGTCTATCCATACAAAGACGAACCAATTTATGATGTATATATTAGTAATACGCAAGAATTAATTGGAGACAGATTAAATTTTGCGAATCAATTATTTGGATATTTCAAGATGAAGGGATATAAAATCGAGAAACATGAATGGGAAGATGGTGAAATTATTAAGAATGAAATTAAAGAAATCCGTGAACTTAGAAAGGAAGAAGAAATGTCGAAAGAGATTGATGGAATATATAATGCACCAGATATTACAGATGAAGAGTTTAAAGAGCTTATGGGAAAGAGGCCAGAAGATTTATCAAATGAAGAAATGAGTAAGATTAAGAAGAGAAATTTTAAGAAATGTTATGTATTAGATTCAGTGAATAAAGAAATCTTAACAAATTACAAAGAAATTTCAACGATGAAACATTATCATAATTTAAGTGTTATATTACCAGATAATAATAAGACAATTGAGCAGAGATTAGAAGATATTAGATTAGAGAGAGTGAATAATCAATATTTGATGAATGCGTATTCAGATTTGACGACAAAGAATGCATATACCAAACATCAATGGGCAATTAAGTTTATTAAAGACTTAGGATTTAGTTTGATTGATATGGGAAATAAATTACCGACAATTACAATGGAAGAGAAAGTAACTGATGAATTTATAAATGAGATTGAAAAGAATAAAGAATATTTTGTAGTCAAGTATGGTGTATCATTTCCAAAGAAGAATTTGAAAGATATGAATTTAGCGAATAAATTAAAGTTTATTAGTAAGATATTGGAGTCGCAGTATGGTATTGAAATTACGAAAGATTCAGCGAAAAATTATTATTTGACCGACCATAATAAATGGGATCAATTATATGAATTCAGAACAAAGCAATCGCCAATTAATATTAAATTGACAGATAAGATAGTGAAGAAAGAAACAACATCTGTTAATATTGACCAATCATGGTTTGAGGAATAACAATAAATTTTATTAAATTTATCTCGCTACGCTCGGTTCGCTAAAGCTCACCGTTACTGTGAACAAAGTGAATTTTTTTATATTTATTTTAAAAAGTTGAAAAAATTAATTACTATTTGTATATATAGTAATTAGTTAAAACGAGATGGACTCAACTCCACAAACAAAAAAGCAGAAAATTAACAAGACTAAAAATGATGCAGAATATAAACGTGCAGGAAAAGGATCACGTGCAATTATAAAGAATATTAGTAAAAGTCAAGAGAGGAATAAATAATTTAATTCATTTTAGGTTCTTCCATACCGAAATGTTTTTTTAAGTAAGCATTGACGAAGTGATGAACAATTACGAAAACAACAGCATGTACACCAGCAACTACATATTTATTATCAGAAGGGTAGGTAAAGAGAATACCAGGAACGCAGAGGAAGAAAACGAGGCCACAGATATAGTTAATCCACATTATATATATTATTCCTATATTTTTTTTATTTATAAATTGGACATAGATGTAATAAAAGTAATTAAAGTAATTAATGTAAAACCCCATGCTGTATCACGTAATGTTATATCATAAGAATAGTCAGGGTAGATTGAATAGTTAGTAAAATTATAAACTCCATACATACCAATACCTAGAGCTAAACCACGTAAATATTTATTTTCAAATGGTTCTTGTACTACATAA